>TARA_B110000967_G_scaffold65933_1_pt1 | contig 67169 bp, 60 predicted proteins | sample TARA_B110000967 | Tara Oceans TARA_B110000967 (sample SAMEA4397903) | marine metagenome | biome: Polar Biome; feature: [DCM] deep chlorophyll maximum layer (ENVO:01000326); material: water (ENVO:00002006), including particulate matter (ENVO:01000060) such as... | depth 35 m
TGGATTTTGAATCCAGCGCGTCTACCAATTCCGCCACCAAGGCTTTTCGCAATTGGACTGCAAATTTATAAAAATATTTGAATTCCAAACACATTTGTTGCAAAAGTATTGGTGCCCCCTTAAAATTATTTCTATTTTTGCAATCCAATCCAAAACCAACCTCTTTAAAACGTCTTTTAGCATCATGACTACCAACCCATTAGAGCCCAAAGTATTTGCTTGTTCCCAAAGTACCGAATTGGCAGAAAATATCGCAAAACATTACGGAACGGAACTTGGAAAAATCAACATCTCTCGATTTAGCGATGGAGAATTTCAGCCCGCTTTCAAAGAATCGGTACGTGGACGTCGAGTCTTTATCGTAGGATCTACCTTTCCAAATTCAGACAACCTGATGGAAATGCTCTTGATTTTGGACGCTGCCAAAAGAGCTTCTGCGCGTCATATCACAGCCGTAATGCCCTATTTTGGATGGGCACGTCAAGATCGAAAAGACCAACCTCGTGTGGCCATAGGAGCCAAGTTGGTCGCCAACTTGTTGCAAACAGCCGGCGCTACCCGAATCATGACCATGGACTTGCATGCAGACCAAATCCAAGGGTTTTTTGAAAAGCCTGTGGACCACTTGTTTGGTTCAACAATTTTCTTGCCCTATATCAACAATTTGAAATTGGACAACATCACCATGGCTTCGCCAGATATGGGTGGTTCTAAAAGAGCTTATGCCTACTCCAAATACCTGCAAAGTGAAGTCGTCATTTGCTACAAACAACGTTTGAAAGCCAATGTCATAGACACCATGGAATTGATTGGAGATGTCAAAGGAAAACACGTCATCCTTGTAGATGACATGATTGACACAGGAGGAACACTCGTGAAAGCGGCCGACTTGATGGTTGACAAAGGAGCCTTGAGCGTCCGTGCCATCATCACCCACCCACTCCTTTCTGGGAACGCCTACGAAAAAATTGAAAACTCAAAACTTTTGGAATTGATCGTTTCCGATTCTATTCCCTTGAAAAAAGAGAGTTCTAAAATAAAAGTCGTAACTTGCGCGCCTTTGTTCGCGGACATCATGCACAAGGTGCAAGACAACAAATCCATAAGCGACAATTTTTTACTGTAAATAATTAACAACAACTATATATAATGAAATCTATTACAATCAAAGGATCGAAAAGAGAAAGCGTAGGAAAAGTTGCTACTAAGGCACTGCGTAATGCTGACAAGGTACCTTGCGTATTATACGGAGGAGAAAACGTACTACACTTTTCAGCAGATGAAAAAGCTTTTAAAAATTTAGTGTACACTCCCAACGTATATACTGCAACGATTGAACTGGACGGTGAGGAATCGACTTGTATCTTGCAAGACATCCAATTCCACCCTGTTACTGACAAAATCTTACACGTTGATTTTTACCAATTGTTTGATGACAAAGAAGTGACCATGGAAATTCCGGTAACCTTATTAGGAAATGCTCCTGGAGTTGTCACCGGAGGGTCTTTGCGCTTCCCAAAACGAAAGCTAAAGGTAAAGGCCTTGCTTTCAAATCTTCCTGACACCATCAACGCGGATATTTCCAAATTGGAAATCGGCGACAAGCTTTTTGTCCGTGAATTGAAGGTTGAAAACTGTGCCATTTTGCACCCAGAAAATACGGTTGTCGCTCAGGTGAGAATGTCACGTGCTGCGGTCGCTCCATCTGAAACTGAAGAAGGAGAAGGAGAAGAAACTACAGAAGAAACAACGGAAGCAGAAGCATAAACGCAACTGCTCATTGAACTCAAAGGTCCCTTTTGAAAAATTCAAAAGGGACCTTTTTTTATTTTCGTATTTTTGAACCGTCTATTGTCCACAAAAGATCATCCATGAAAAAATACCTGATTGTCGGCCTGGGAAATATCGGAGCCGACTACGAACACACACGACACAACATCGGATTTAAAATACTCGAAGAATTGGCCCTCCTTGAAAAGGTCTCTTTTGAAACGGGAAAATTGGGCGAAATCGCTAGCTTTCGACACAAAGGACGTACATTTCTCCTTTTGAAACCTTCCACCTATATGAACCTCAGTGGAAAAGCCGTAAAATACTGGATGGACAAAGAAAAAATATCCCTCGAAAACCTGTTGGTTGTTTCGGATGATTTGAACCTGGAATTTGGCAACTTCCGATTGAAAGCAAGAGGTAGTGCCGGAGGACACAACGGTCTGAAAGACATCCATGAAAAACTGAACAGTCAAAATTACGCGCGTTTCCGATTTGGTGTCGGTGCTGATTTTTCCAAAGGAAAACAAGTCAATTATGTTTTAGGCGAATGGACTCGTGAAGAAAAAAGGTACCTGCCGGAACTCCTTCTCAAAGGGGCAAAGCTGGTCAAATCTTTTGGAACTGCAGGAATTGGAAATACCATGAACCAATACAATGGTCCCTTAGAACCCTAGGTCAACGTAGCTAAAAGTCGCCTCTTTATTTCGTAAAACTAAGAATTTTCACTGGCAAACCATTCTGCATAGGAGGTTGCAGTTTCTTGTAGTCTCAAGGAATGCAAGGTGATTGTCTCGGGAATTTTAGCATTTATTTTTGCGGCAAAGTCAATAATCATCATCTCGCTTGTGGGTTGGTAGTCAACCAAAATCACACTGTGGCCACGAGTTTGCAATTCATGCGCCAATTCCACATGCGGCGTGTTTTTGTTGAATACCGTGGCGTGGTCAAACTTGTCCACAATCTCTTCTTGGACAATCACTTTCAAATCTTTGAAATCAATCACCATCCCGTATTTTACATCTTGAGCGTCTTCAATGGGAGTTCCGATGACTGTGACTGATAATTTGTAACTATGGCCGTGCACATTTCTACATTTTCCATCATAGCCATACAAGGCATGCCCTGTTTCAAAATCAAACTGTTTGGTGATTCTAATTTTATCCATGCGGCAAAGATAACTGATTTTTGTGGAGCTTGAAAAAAGAATGTGAAGCCTGTTTCATAAAAAACAATGCTCAAATTTGAAAAAGTATTGGGCCGCGGTGTGTTATTTTTTAAACTGAGCCAATGCGGCTTTTGCCTGCTCAGAAAGCACTAGTTTCCCGCTGATTTCAGCGCGTTCTGTCAATAGGCTAGGCCATGAGTCTGTCCCTTTCCAAAATATTTTTTTAAGCGCTGCCATGGCGTCTGCGGACGACTGAGAGAGTTCTTCTGCTAGTGAATCGACTGCTTGCTCTAAGGCTTCCTTAGTTGGAAACACCTTTGCATACAAGCCTTTGTCTTCGGCCCATTCCGCAGCATGCCAATGCGAAGCCTCGAGTGTCAATTTGCTAAACGCAGCCGTTCCTATTTTGCGTTGTACAGCCGGTTCGATCACAAAAGGACCAATTCCTAGTGACAATTCAGACAATTTAATTGCCGCAGCATCGGTGGCATAACAAACATCACAGGCCGCTGCCAATCCCACACCACCTCCAACGGTTTTGCCTTGAACACTGCCTATGATTATTTTTGTACAAGAACGCATGGCATTCAAAACATGAGCAAAGCCTCTAAAAAAGCGAATCCCGTCCGCTTCGTTGGAAACTTCTAATAGCTCGTCAAAGGAAGCGCCCGCACAAAAAGCACGATTTCCCTCACTTTTCAAAACAATCACCTGAACGTCGGCACGCAAAGAAAGCTGCTCAAATTCGTTGACAAGTTGCAGCAACAAATGGCTCGGAAGTGAATTTCCAGCAGGATGCGAAAAGGTCACCTTTGCAATTTTTTGATGCACCGTAGTTTGAAGAGTTCCTTTGTTCATAGGCTCAAAGTTACGTGATTTAAACCAATTCCAACAAGTCTTTTTGATTTGTGTCAGGATGCTTGCCGGTACTGTTTGCGAAATTTCCAATAGAGAATCCCCGAGCGAGCCGCCATCCAAACGGTAAACGCCATCCAAATACCGCGCAGTTGAAAGCCAAAATAATCGCACAGCAATAGAGTCGGAACAAAACCCGAAAAAGTAGCTAGCAACAAGGTGTTTCGGAGCGTAACGCCCGCTGCCAATCCTTTAAAAACTCCGTCGTACACAAAGGCAATCGCATTCAAAGGTTGGGCGATCAAAACCATCCAAAAAACCCCATAAAAAGCATCCAAAACAAAGGAATCACTCGTAAACAATCCTCCTATTTGTCTGTAAAACACAAAACAAATTCCCATCAAAATCACCGCAACTGATATGCCGTATTTACTGAGATCTCTTACCAAAACAACAAGGGTAGTATACTGGCGTGCCCCTTTTTGCTTCCCGGAAATAATGCTTCCAACACTCGCGTAGCCATCGATAAAAAAGGCAAAAAACAACCAAATCTGAAAACAAATCGTTTGTGCTGCAATCATTTCTTTTCCATAGAAAGTCGCGTATGAATTGGCCAAATACAAGGTCACATGAAGCGCTGTGGCGCGGACAAACAAATTGACACTCAAAGCGACTAGTCTTTTGAGTTCTGGATTGAAAGGAAGACGAATACGAAGCGAAAAAGGTGTTTTTTTGACAAACAATCCCAATGCCAAAACCGCCATCGCCATTTGTGCGATGACACTCGCATAGGCGGCCCCTTCTACATGCATCGCCGGAACCACTCCGTCCCAGCCATACACCAACAAAATATCTAAGCCGATGTTGAGGATTGCCCCCACTATGCTAATAATCATCGGCCAGAATGTGTTTTGAAGTCCTGTAAAAACTCCGAAAACCGTAAACACAAACAAGGAAAAAGGCAGTCCAAGAGCTCGGATTTTATAATATCGAACAGCATAGTCCAAGACCAAGCCTTCTGCATTGTAAAGTTGAAAAATTTGCTTTGTAAATAAGACCGTTACAATACAAAGAAGGAAGCTCAAAGCAACATTGATGCCAATAGTTTGAGCAGGCAAAGAACGAATGTCCGCTAGCTTTTGTGCTCCCACATAATGTGCAACAATAGAAGAAATAGACGCACGGGTCTGTCCCAAGACCCATACAATTGCCGCGATAAAAGAACCTGCAATTCCCACTGCCGCCAAGGATTCGATGGCATGCGTATCCACATTGCCAACAACAGCGGTATCTACAAGGGACAACAAGGGCTCCGAAATCCCAGCAATGATTGATGGAATGGCGAGTTTGTTGATCTGCTTAAAAGAAACACGTGGAGATTTTTCCATAAAATCAGGTAGAAAATATAAAATGAATCGTTTGCTGAAGGACCTCTTGAAAAGCATCGGGCAAGACAGGTTCGTCCCAAGGTTGTTTGGCACCAAAACTGTGGGATGCTTCTGGGAGCAAGAACAATTCACTTTTGGAACTCCAGCTGTGGAGGTTTTCGGCTTCCAAAACGGGAACTGTCGCATCCGAAGTTCCGTGAACAATCAAATGGGGTATGCAAAGTTTTTGAGCTGCTTTTTGAATTGACAAGCGGTCTTTGTTCTCTATAAAATTCTGGTAAAACTGAATGTAATGGGGCATCTTTTGTTGCGTTCTTGCATTTTCAATATAGGCAACTCCTTCTTTTTTCCAAAACGCCAAAGGAGAACCCGATGGAAATCGAGCGCCGTAATCAGAAACAGCAGCCCACGTTACCAATCGTGTTACTCTTGTGTCTTCAGAAGCTTTGATGGTCACGATGCCTCCTCCTCTGGAATGCCCAATCAGCGTGATGTTTTGAGGGTCTATTTCTTCTGAAAAAGGTTCCTGCACAAGCAGCCAATCCAGTACCGATGCAAGGTCGTCCAATTCTTTGGTAAAATTGTTCTGTCCAAAGGCTTCCAAATCTGGAAAATCAATGGGTTGCGCGGGTGTTCCTCCGTTGTGGGAGAAGTTGAATTTTACCAAAAAAACTCCTTTCGAGACAAATGTTGAGACCATTTGATCAAAGGCCCCCCAATCCTTATACCCCTTGTAACCATGACAAAAGATGACCAACGGTTTGGGGTGTTGGTTTTTTTGAAAGGCAAGGTCTGTGAGAATGGGTTTCTGGTGTTTTCCTGTGACCTGTTTGTTTTTGATGATTTCCATAATGTATTGGGGCGCTCGTTTAATTGGTGCTGGGAAGTTTATAAAATAAAACGATGTGTTTTCCTAAAATATTAGGGTTTGTTTTTGGTTTCTTCAAAGGGTGTTTTTGGATCAAAGATCTCGAACAGGGTTCGCTTTACGACCTCCATAAATTCTTGAACTCGAACTTCTGTGAGTTCCACATCTTTGGTTCTTGTCTTTGAAAAATTCATAGAAATAAAACCCGATTTCATGTTTTTAAACGAAATGATTCCCGCCTGAACTTTCTTTTCAAAAACGGCTTTGTTTTGACTGCTGTACAAAAATGCATAGAGCATCACTTGCAATGCTTTGGTGTATTTGTAGGCTTGGGTTGCTTTTTCAAAATCACCTATATGCAATTGAGAGGCTTCTACCTTGCCTGTTTTGTAATCTAAAATTCGCAGGGTGCCGTCCAATTCGTCAATCCGATCTACAGTCCCCTTAATTTGAATTGGAAAATTGCATCCCGGTACTTGTAAAGGGGCTGCTATCTTTTGTTCTACTGCTATGATTTTTAGGGTCTTTCCTCCCTGTATCAAGCGCAACTCTGCTTGTAAAAAATTGAGAATAAAATTTTCAGAAACTTTAAAAATCAGCTTGTTTTTCCCGGTTTGGACATTCCCATTTTTGTAATGCTTGGAAAAGAAATGAAGGGTGGTTTCGGTAACTTTTGAGCGCATTTTTTGCAGATCTTCCTCCTTGACAAAAGAACCCGTGAGCGGTTTGTAAAAGTGATCCAATACTTCGTGAACCACTGTTCCCATTGTGTTTGCGGCAACCGTTTCTTGCAGCGTTTCTGGATCTTTTATTCCTAAAAGGTACTGCTTGTAATAGCGAATTGGGTCCAAAACGTACGCAGACAAAGCCGAAGGAGAAAAACCACTTGCTGCTATTTTTTTGAGCTTTTCGAGCATCTCTGGGGTTTTTTCAACCGCTAAAAAGTGTTCTTTTTCCGTCTGAACGATTGGAGTCCATTGCTGTTTGACCACCTTGTAACCATCCGTTTCTAACTGTGTCAAAAATCGGCTTTTCTCTCCGGCACCATAGGTGTCCATTTCTGTGTTGTAAAATAAGTATACGTTTTTTGCACGTTGTAACAATCGGTAGAAATGGTAAGAAAAGATGGCGTCTTTCTCCTGATAGGTAGGCAATCCATAGCTCTTTTTTACATCAAATGGGACAAAGGAATTTTCATTTTTCCCTGCGGGCAAAACCCCTTCATTGACGGAAGTGATAATTACGGTTTCAAAATCCAATACCCGCGTTTCCAACATGCCCATCAATTGCAATCCGCTCAAAGGTTCTCCCTGAAAAGAAAGCTTTTCGGTCGCAATCAATTGTTGGTAAATTCCATGCAGTGTTTTGAGCGATTGTATGTGTTTAAAATCTCCATTCAAAGTTGCCAACTGTTGAAACAAGGTGTGGTAACGGAAAAGGCATTCTCTTTCAAATCCTTCAAAATTGTCTTTGTTGGCTTCTGTAAGAGTGCAACAGTTTTCTATAAAGGTGTTTGCATTTTGGGACATTTTAAAAAGGAACGCCATCATACGGTCTAACTTAGTGCCTGACAGCATGACCTGCAACTGATCGGAGGAGACAAACACTTGGTTGTTGGCTACCAAAAGCTGTCTCAATTGTTCTAATTCTGAAGAATCTCCGTACAATTTGTGTAAAAAAGGATGTTGAAGCAAGCGTTCAATGTCTTTGTAATAAAATTCATTTTGACCGACCTTTCCCAATTTTTTCTGGTTGAGGTACAATTCGAAAAGCGCTCCGAAAAAACCTGCAATTGGCATGTCTTTTAACAGATACCCCATGGTGATGTTGAGTCTTTTGACTTCTTCTGGCAAAGAATTCAAGGTCAATGACAACAAAGATTCGTCGGCCAAAACTAGGGCTGTTTTAGAAAAGTCTTGCTGCTTGCTCAACAAATTTCCCACAGCTTTTATTTGGGAAACATTTTTGGGCGTAGCTATTTGATGAATTATTTTGTCTTTGGAGAAATGGTTGGAAACCGTTTCAAAGGGGTGCTTTTCATAATAAGACCATTGCTCGCGAATGTTTCTCAAAAAATGCCCGGCTTCTTTTTTAGAGTCCATGTATGAGGCGTCCGAATCCCAATACACAGAAGCGACTCCTTTGTCAAGAACGCTCTTAAAAAGGGTTTCCTCTGCCTTGTTCAAGGCGTTGAATCCTATAAAGACAAGGTGCTTGTTGGGGATGGTTTTCAGGTATTCCTGTGTGTTTTGAACCGCTTCTCGATACAACATTCCTTGGTAGCCCTTTTTGTTGTCTCGCAAATGTTTGTAGAGCTGTTGGTAGGATGTGCCCAAACGCTCCATAAAGGAAAGGTGATTTTTTAGGACCTCAGAGGGTGCTGTTCCCTCTGAAACATCCCAGTTTTCAAGACGCTTGATGTCTTTGAGGTAGGAAAACAATTCGGAGGCAGAAACTAGATGGCGGTCAACCTCATTGAAATCTTGTAAAGCTATGGAGGCCCATTGAGAAAAGGAATCAAAATCTTCTTGCTTCCTAGGATTTTGTTGAGAGTAACAGGAATAAAATTCAAACAACAGCGAGATTGTGTCCATTTTCTTTAGCCCAGAAACGCGCTCAATAAAATTCTCAATACTTTGAATTTCCGGCAGAAAAACCGTGCTCGTGACTTGTTCTTTAAAAGCAGCTTTTAAAAAAACACCTGCCCGCTCACTTGGCAACACACAAAGAACATCGGTTAAAGAATGATCTTTTTTTAAAATTTTTGAAACGACCTCTGATAAAAATGTATCCATAGAAAAAAATAAGTGCTATAAAAATAAAAAAAGCTGTTCAATTAGGAACAGCTTCTCTTAAAATCTTATGGTCGTGAGTTTTTTATTTGACCGCTTTAGAGATTGGGATTTTTCTACCTTCTTTAAATGCAACAATAAAAGCATTGGGGTAGCCTTTTCTTTTGACGGTCCTCAGTAATTTTTTAGCAGATTTATAAGTACTTGTCATTTCTCCCAAATAATACTTATACAAGCCACCTGTCTCTATTCGCTTAATGTTAGGAATTCCCTTAAAATTATAACTTACTGCCTTGATTTTGGATTTCCCAGAAGCTACCTGAATTCTAAAATAGATCTTCCCTTCTTTCGAGAGGTTTTCGTCTGCTCTCAATCGCTCAAACACTACCCTTCTGTTTTGGGATCTTCCATAAACAGTCTTGTTTGTCGTCATTGGGTCTCGATATGAAAACCCTTCTATCTCTAACCTGTCTTCATCAAGTCCTTTGGCAACTAGATAATCTTTAACGGTTTCTGACCTTCTAATAGAAAGCTTGCTGTTGAGTCTGTCTGAACCTGAATTATCAGTATGTCCATTCAGTCGGTATTTTTGCGTATCAGATTTGCTGATAATGCTATAATTATGGTCCAAATTAGACTTGGCAAGTGGTGTCAAGTAATATTTCCCTAGGTCAAAATTAACCGGCCTCAATGTATCTACAGCAACTTGTATTGGGCATCCATTATTGCTTGCGAGACCGTATTCTTTCAAACAAAAATCATTTCTGTCAATAATACCATCTCCATCTGTATCTGGACAACCCTTAAATTTAAGTTCTCCTGCCGTTTCTGGACAAGCATCTTCACTATCAACAATCCCGTCCATATCGGTATCTGGACAGCCCTCAAACTCCAACAAGCCGTAAAGGGAAGGACAAGCATCTTCACTGTCGACAATACCGTCTAAATCAGTATCCGGACACCCTCCAAATTCTTTCAATCCTGGAATATCAATACACAAATCTACCTTGTCAAGGATGCCATCACCATCACTGTCTTTTGGAGAGCCAATACGCATGGACAAACTGATAGAATGTTGAAAATATGAAGACACTTGATTTTGCTGATACCCCCCAAAAACCTCTTCAAGAGCGTTGTAAGTAGACCTCAAATTGACAGCAACTTTTTCGTTGAACCAAATGTTGAATCCAAAAGCTGGAATATAAGAAGGTGCAGAATCGCTATTTATCCATGTATTTCCAAACCCAAATTGTACGTAAGGATCAAACCAGCCAGTTGCTCCTTGCTTGGTTTTCAAATGATATTGTCCGCAAAGGCTGACTTGAGAAAAAGATGAAACATCTATTGTTTTGGATTCTCCTTTTTTGACTTTATTGTGCGAAGCTTCTAAAACGAGGCTAAATCTTTTGTTGAAATACTTGGTCAAGGAAACATATGGAGACAACCCTGAATTGCAATCCTCAAAAGTAAAATAGTCTGAAGATAAACCCAAAAATTCGCTCATAATATCGTTACGAGAGAAACCGATATCTCTGAAGTCCACTACATTGGTTCCAAAACCAAACAACCATTTCTTGTCTGCTTCTTGTGCGTTTGACACAAAGCTTACAAAAAATAACACCACCCATAAGGCAACTCTATTCGTATTCATGATTTTTTATTCAAGTTTGCAAGCTATGGATATTTTTAAAAAAACAGGTGTGTTTTTCTTAAAAAAAAGATTTTACTTGTTTTTATAGTACAATGTAAACGTAAAAAAAGCTGTTCTTAAAGAACAGCTTTTTTTAAAATTGTGTGGCGCGAGTGCTTGTTTATTTCTTCACAACCAACTCCACTCGCCTGTTTTTAGCTTGTCCGGCCGCAGTTTCGTTTGAAGCAAGAGGCATGCTATATCCGAATCCTTTTACATCCAATCGGCCTGCATCTATTCCTTTTGAAACCAAATAGTCTTTCACCGCATCCGCTCTTAAAGAAGAGAGTGCTGCATTTACTCGATCAGAGCCAATTGTACAGGTATGGCCATTGATGGTAAGTTTTGCCTCGCTGAATTCTTGCATAAACAGAACTACTTTGTTTAAATAAGTAGGTGTTCCCTCTGAAAAAGAATGTTTTCCCAAAGCGAAAACGATAGGTTCTTCCAGCGCTTCAGGCAATTTGATGGCGCAACCATTGTTGGACAATGGACCTGCTTCATTTGGACAAGGATCGTCTCTGTCTGTAATTCCATCTCCATCGGTATCAGGCCAAGGACAGCCGTTGTTTAATTTATCTCCTGCTTCACTAGGACAAGCGTCGTCTTTGTCTAAAAGACCGTCCTTGTCCGTATCTGGCCACGGACATCCTTTGTTCAATTTGGAACCTGCTACTTTTGGGCAAGCATCTTCTCCATCTATAATGCCATCTGCATCGCTGTCAGGGCAACCGTTGAATTCTGGGAGACCTGCATCAAGTGGACACACATCGTCTGCATTGGCAATACCGTCGGAATCACTGTCAGGACATCCTTGGAATTCGACCAATCCCGCCTCGTTTGGACAAGCGTCTTTCTTGTCGTAAACCCCATCTCCATCCGTATCTTTTCGGTGGTCAAAGCGAATGGACAAACCAAGTGAGTGTTGGAAATAAGAAGACAAATTATCCGACCCAAAATCATTTCCTATCGAAATACTGTTGTAGGAACTTTTCAAATTGAAGCCATATCTTTCATTGAACCAAAGGTTGAAACCAAAAGCTGGGTTTAAAGTTAAGGAAGACTTGCTATCTACCCATGTATTACCAATGCCAAATTGTACATAAGGATCAAACCAACCGGTTTCACCTAGCAAAGCATTCAAATCGTATTTTCCAGCAAGATCCAAGGCAAAAAAGGAAAGGTCTTCAATCGTTCCTTTTGAACTTTTGGTAATGCTGTTTTTTGATCCTGCCAATACCAAGCTAAATCCTTTGTTCAAATACCTAGAAATCGAGATATGGGAAATCGCTAGGCCAGAATTTGAATCATCAAACTTAAAATAGTCAGAAGAAAATCCTCCAAAATCACCCAAAAGAGAGGAATCATTAAAATCCACAAAATTGGTTCCTATACTCAGTTCCCATAGATTTTTATCATTTTGAGCGCTTGTTGTCAAACCAACAAAAAGTAAAACTGCCCACATGGCATTTTTGAAATTTTTCATAATTGAATAAATTTAATTTTTATAAATATTTGTTAAATATAAATAAAATAACTGTTTGAGTCGTTTTAAAAAGGTTTTTTTAAAAAAAAAGGAGTTTTTTTGTTGTTTTTTATGAGATATATCTCATAAAAAAAGCTGTTAAATTAGCATCGTCTTTTTTAAAATTGGTCCGCTTCTTCGGGAAAAGAATTTAGTATCCTAAATTACTTATTTGACTTTATCAAAGAGGTTAAGGAGGCTTACAACTTTTAGTTCTGTTCCCAAATAGACCAAAAACTGCTGGCTTACACAAAAACCCATTTCGGTCAGAAGGGCAGCGTAAGATTGAATCTGAAGCGCGTGCTTCTCTAAATATGAACCCGTCTTGTAGTCAATGACGACCACCTCTTGCCCGTCAAACACCAAGCGATCTGGAATTAAAACTTTTTGATCCTTGGTCAGAATTTCTCGTTCCGTAAAAACTGTTTTATCTTCTTGAAAATAGGGACTCAATTCTTGGTGATCAGCTATCGCATAAAGAATTTTTGAAAGGTCCCTTGCCTCTTTTTTGGACAACACCCCTTCAGAGACATAGCTGGAAAGCACATTTGGGATGTCTTTGGCCACGGTTATTTTTGAAAGCATTTCGTGTACGAGCAAGCCATAGTTAACTGCCTTTTCTCTTTGGGTGCCCCAATTTTTAGAGGCGTTGGAAAGAAGGACAATTTCGTGATTTTTCCAAACACTTGATACGTAAGTCTCTTGAACCGCTACTGGAACAATTTCTTCTTGCTTTTCCATGGGAAAAACCCTGGATTTCGATCCAAAGTCGTAACTGCTGTTTTCCGGATGCCATTGGTTGGGGCCAGAAAGCGATTTTAAAAAATTCACATACATCCCTGAATAGCGTTGTAACTTCTCTTCGCCTTTGCTGTCGAATTTGTATTCCGAAACTATATAAAGTTGTTCTACGGCTCGGGTCAAAGCAACATAGAGAAGATTGAAATTGTCCAAAGCCAGCTGTTGTTGTCTTTTTTCAAACAGCTGCTTGCCTTTCGCTCCTGTGTGTGTGATTTTAGAAGAACAAGACACCAAAGAAGTTTGAAAATCACCAAAATCATTCGGGTCTAAATCTTCGTACCAAACCGTAGGATCTATTTCTGAAGTGACTTCCAAATCACACGGGAAAATCACTACCGGAAATTCAAGCCCTTTCGATTTGTGTACGGTCATGATTCTCACGGCATCCGATCCTTCTGAAGCGGTGATGCTCAATTGATCCTTTTTTTGTTCCCACAACTCTAAAAAAGCTGACAAATCGTTGTAATTATTGCGTTGAAAATCCAAGACAAAATCTAAAAAAAACTGCACATAGGCGTCTGTTTTTTTTAACAGTTGAAACGAACGAATCAACTGCTCTACACTGTCGTAAAAAGACATTTGAAAAAATTGCTCCCGCTCAAAATACATTCCATAAGCTTCTAGGCGTTTGTAAAATTCCACTCCTTCCAACCCAAGGAACTCCTTGTAAAACAAGTGAGCATCCTTTGCAATCTTTAAAAAGCGATGCAAAAATGACAGAAAACCAAATTTAGCTTCTTTGTTCATAGGGTTTTGAATGTAAGACAAGATGTCTATCAAAAACCTCACTTTTTGGCTGTTTTGTAAAAGCAAAGTCTCTGAAGAAATAATTTCAATTCCTTGTGCTGACAAATAGTTGGCGATTGCAACGCCCTCTTTCTTTTTTCGCACCAGAACACAAACCTCGCTTTTTTTGAAATTGTCATCAAGTTCATTCAACAGTTCCAAAACTTTTTTGGGATAGGCGTCTTCTTTCTCCGCTGCGTCCAACTCAGACTTGTCGATAAAACTCACTTTTACAAATCCGCCCTTGCGGTGGTTTGTTTGCTGTTGGTTCCCGAGCCTGTACAAATCACGGTATACGGAATCGGTTAAAAAGTCGGCGATGTGTGAAAAAAAAGAGTTGTTGAATTCTATGACTTCGCTGTAACTTCTAAAATTTGTCTCCAAATTCCGTGTCTCTTTGGGTGTTTGAAAAGGATTGTTTGCGGCTGTCAAGTCTATAAATTGTTCTGCCTCTCCTCCTCTCCATCGATAGATGGCTTGTTTGGCATCCCCCACCAATAACAAACTCCCGTGTTCTTGCGACAATGAATTTTCAATTAAGGGAATTAAGTTTTGCCACTGCAACGAAGAGGTGTCTTGCATTTCATCAATAAAATAATGTCGAAATTTCTCCCCAATTCGTTCGTAAATAAAGGGAGCGGGTTCGTTTTTTATTTTATTTGCAATCATTTGATTGAATTCTGCATTCAAGCAAATGTTATTCTCCTTTTTTAAAAGGGAAAGTTCTTTTTGAATATGGCTCAAAACAGCCAAAGGAATCAGGCTTTTTGAGACCAATTCCATCAGCACATACGTGCCGTGCTGCTCCTCGAACAAGTCTGAAGTCTCTTGGTACAAGGCCAAGAATTCGGTGGCAACCGCATCAATCGCTGCTTTGGCTGCAGGGCTTGTTTTGGCCGTGTAAAACGTTTCATTGGACATCAATTTGTGCAGTCTTCCCACAAATTTGATGTCTCCAGTTTTTTGACTTGCGAAAGAAACCAAGCGTTGGAAAAACTTTGGCAAATCCCCGTAGGAAAAGTCCGAGTGCTTTACACCAATCTGATCGATCAGTTCAAGACCTTTGGCTCCCTTTTTTACAAAAAGAGCTGCAATCTCTTTTCTGCGTGCCGCTAAATGAGTGTGTAGCTTTTTAAAATCCTCCAAGGATTTTGATTCCAATTTTTGAAGCTGTTCTACAGCGCTCTCATTCAAAAGTATTTTTGCGGTCTTGTTCAGTTCTTTTGAGATGTCCCAAGACTTGTCTTCACTAACTTTTTGAAGAGTAAAATCGACCAAGACATCTGTCAACTTTTGGTCCATCCCTACTTTGGAGATCAATACATCCACGGCTTCTTTTAAAAGCCGTACACCTTCTAATTCCAATTCAAAATTCAACGGCAAGTCCAAATCGAAGGCAAAGGTTCGAATCAATTTGTGTGTAAAACTGTCGATGGTTGTGATGTTGAACGCGGAATAATTTTGAAGGATGTTCTCCAAAATATTGCGTGATTTGGCTTGCAATACAGTTGCTTCCATCCCTGTTTCTTGGCAAATCTCAGAAAACATCGAATTCTTTTCGTCACTCGAAAAAGAACGCAAATTTTCAAGCACACGCTCTTTCATTTCTGCGGCAGCTTTGTTAGTAAAGGTTATTGCCAAAATGTTTTGGAAGGTGTAGAGGCTGTTCGAGCCTAGCAAAATTGTGAGGTATTCTTTAACCAGAGTGTAGGTTTTTCCACTTCCAGCAGAAGCGTTGTAGACCTGAAATGTTGCGGGATGCGTCATTCTCAAATATATTGAATTCTACGGAATAAAAACATCCTATGACCTTCGATTTTTTTTAGGAAATCGAAGGTTCTCTTATAAGGCTATTAGCCCAAAGCTACATCCATGCTCATCATGACAATAAAACCGACGACAAAACCCATTGTAGCAATGTCTGTATACTTATCCTGTTGTGCTTCCGGCACCACTTCCTCTATGACGACAAAAATCATCGCCCCAGCCGCAAAAGCCAGCGCATAAGGTAAAATAGGCTCAAAAGACAGCACCGCCCAAGCTCCTAAAACTCCAGCTATAGGCTCAACTACTGCAGACAATTGTCCGTACCAAAAGCTTTTTTTGCGACTCACCCCTTGCCTGCGAAGTGGCATCGCAACCGCAAAGCCTTCTGGGAAATTCTGAAGGCCAATACCAATGGCCAAAGCGACAGCTCCTCCAATGGTTGCACCATCAAATCCTGCCGCCACTCCTCCAAAAAGAACGCCTACTGCCAATCCTTCAGGAATGTTGTGTAAGGTAATCGCTAACACCAACAAAGTGGTTTTGTGCCAAGGTGTTTTGATGCCTTCTGCTTCCTTAAAATTAATGTGGATATGAGGCAAAACTTTGTCCAAGCCAAAGAGAAACAAAGCCCCTAACAAAAACCCAACAGCCGCAGGAAAAACTTTGACAAATCCTTCTCCAGAACTCATTTCAATAGCGGGTGCCAGCAAACTCCAAAAACTAGCAGCAACCATAACGCCTCCGGTAAAACCTAACATACCGTCTAAAACAGCGCGGTTCATCGATTTGAAAAAAAAGACCAAAGAAGCCCCCAAAGCAGTTAAAAACCAAGTAAAAAGAGTGGCGTACAGAGCGGCAAGTATGGGGTCTATGGATTCAAAATACTGAATAATTTGAGCAATCATTGGCGGTGTTTTTTAACAAATAAATTTTTTGAAATTTGCTGGGAAATGCTTCTTTTTTTTCCTTCAAATAAAATATGCATGGACTGGTCAAAAGCTTCTTTTTTCACTACTTCAACAAGCGTTCCTAATTGAATGCCCGAACTGTCCAAATACTTTAAAAAAGCTACTGAAGAATCTTTCACTCCCATGATTGTGCATTTTTCGTTGCAGGAAACAGCCGACAACATGATCTCTTTGTGGTGGGCTATGTTCCCATCTTCATCGGGAATGGGGTCTCCATGGGGATCGTGTGTGGGGTATTCCAAATAGGCATCTAGCTGTTGGGTTAGTTTTTCGGATTTTACATGTTCCAATTGTTCCGCTACCTCGTGTACCTCATCCCAAGTGAAATCCAGATGTTTTACTAAAAAAACTTCCCAAAGACGGTGTTTTCTAAGAATTCGAACAGCAATTTTTTTTCCCTCTAAGGTCAAAAAAACACCTTGGTATTTTACGTAATCAACCCATTTCTTATCCGATAATTTTTTGATCATGTCCGTAACAGACGAGGCCTTGGTGTTGAGCTTTTCTGCAATGCTATTGGTACTAACTGCCTTGTTTTGGGAATGAGACAAACTAAAAATTGCCTTGAGATAATTCTCTTCCGTCTGTGATATCTGCGTGTTCATAGGTGCCAAAGATAGTAAAATTTCACCTGTAAAAACTAATTTTTAGACATGTCTAAAAATTAATCTTATATTTGCAAAAAAATTACATGAAACTGAACTTGTATTTCTTTACATTGCTACTTCCATTTTTGCTGTGGGGACAAGGACATATAACAGGAACAATCACTGCCGACGGGCTGCCTCTTGAAAATGCAAGTGTCTTTTTTGAAAACACAACCCTCGGAACCTCCTCCGACGTTGACGGGAAATACACTTTATCCATTGCCGAAGGCACCCATCAATTGAGCGTTCAAGCGATTGGATTTACAACTGTAAAACAGCAAGTTCGCATCGAAAAAGACACCATTCTCTCCTTATATTTTTCGCTAAAAGAGGATGTTTTGGGCTTGGATCAGATTGTTGTTTCTGCTACACGACGGCATTTGAACAAGCGAACTGCTCCTGTAGTGGTGACGGTTACAGATTCCAAAATATTCAAAGCGACTCAATCCATTAGTCTTTCGGAAGGGTTGAGCTTTCAGCCAGGATTGCGCATCGAAACCAATTGCCAAAACTGTGGTTTTTCACAAATTAAAATGAACGGATTGGACGGGGCTTATTCTCAAATCTTGATTGACAGCCGTCCTGTCTTTAGTGCTTTGAACAGCATCTATGGTTTGGATCAGATTCCGACCAATACCGTCGAACGGGTAGAAGTGGTTCGGGGTGGAGGGTCTGCCTTGTTTGGATCAAATGCCATTGCCGGAACCATCAATATCATCACAAAAGATCCCACAACAAATGGCTTTCAAATAGGCAGCCACTTTGGAGCGATTCACAACAGTGCTTTCGACAAAGCCACAACGTTCAACGGCACTTTGGTATCGGAAGATTTTGATACAGGAATTGCTGTTTTTGGAATGTATAGAAATCGTGAAGGCCTCGATTACGATCGAGATGGCTATACGGAATTGACCCGTATGGAAAATAAATCTTTTGGTTTCAAGGCCTTTTACAAGCCTGAAGAGCGCAACAAAATCACACTTGAATTCCATACGCTTCACGAATTTAGAAGGGGTGGAAATCACTTAGATTTGCAGCCCTTCGAAGCAAACATATCAGAACAAATTGCTTCCGATGTTGTCACTGGAGGTCTTACCTACGAATTTAAAAGTCAAAATTTAAAACACGCTCTTTCATTTTATAGCTCTACCTCTTTTTCTAAGAATCAAAATTACTACGGTGGAAGGGGCAAAGGAAATCCCGCAGAAGGTTTTGAAAACACCCTCTTAGAAAGCCTAGAAGGCTTTGGAAATTCTCGAGACAACACCTGGGTCTTTGGCGGGCAATACACTTACGATTTCGAAAAATTTCTTGGAGGAAATGGTACTTTTACAGGAGGTCTCGAATACAAATATGACGACATGGAAGACAACAAGCCCGCTATCAGCGCTTTGATTGCGCAGACTTTGAAAATCTTTGGAGTCTATGCACAACAAGAATGGGAAATTAACGAACGGCTAAAGCTCTTGGGAGGACTTCGAATCGATGCACACAATTTGACAAACCAAAATCGCATTGTCAACCCTCGTTTTACGGCCCTCTACAATGTCACTGAAAGCCTGCAGCTGAGAACTAGTTTTGCTAAAGGATACCGCGCTCCTCAAGTCTTTACGGAAGATGTGCATGCCAGTTTGGCCGCAGGTGAACTCAGTAGGATTCTCGTACCTAAAATGTCCTTAAGAACAGAAACTTCCAACAGCTACCTCGCTTCTCTGGATTGGGAAACCACCACAACTCTTGGGGCTCTTTCTCTTTCCTTGGAAGGGTTTTACACTCATTTGAAAAACCCTTTTGTCTTGGTCGCCTATGAAAAATCAAACATCGACAAAGACCGATACCCAAAACCCAATGAAGGCATGACTTGGGTCAAAGAAAATGGCGACAACGCACATGTCAAAGGTGTGAATTTTGAACTCAAATACAGTCCTAATAAAATGTGGCTTCTGCAATTAGGAGCGACCTTGCAAGAATCAAAATACGACCAGCCTCAAGATTGGAGCTCTTTGGAAAACAATACAGAGAAATCGGCTAACTTCTTTAAATCTCCCAATGCATACGGGAATTTTGTATTGGGATATGCGCCGTCAAAAAGATTCCAAAACAACCTCTCGGGCGTCTTCACAGGAAGAATGCTTGTGCCTCATTTGGCAGGCGCTCCTGAAAACCCCACTGAGGACCTCTTAGAAAACACGTCTGCTTTTTTTGAATTGAACCTAAAATCTTCTTATCTTTTTGACTTGGACGCTCACAAACACCTTGGGATGGAAGTGAGTATTGGCATTCAAAACCTATTGGACAGCTACCAAAAAGATTTCGATACCGGTCCTTTGAGAGATGCCAATTATGTATACGGTCCAACAAGGCCTAAAACCTTTTTTGTAGGCCTTAAATTTGGGACTAACCTCTAAAAGGTCGCATTTCAAAAGAAAAATTAATCGCTACAAAAGCCCGACTTCAATCCGCAACCACTCCTAGATCTTCTATCGTTTGAAATGGAATACACTATTCCGACATAGGATTCTAAATTGGCACACGGACCGCCAAGATTGTAAGAGCTTTTTACTTGGATCCCTATTTTAGGTGAGGACCAATAAGTAAGGCCTCCTCCAAAATTTACCGTAGCAGAAGTTTCATCTTCGAAATAAAGTCCGAAACCTCCCAAGGCAAAAGGCACCCATTTATTGTCTGAATATTTAAAGTCGTAACGCGCAATAGCGTCGAAATTCAAAAGGTTGGTTCCATTTTCTGCAATTCCGATTGCAACAAGAATCTTGTCGGCTATTGGGTTGGAAGAAAAAGACAAGCCGGCACCAACTGAAAATCCTTTAGAAGCATAGCGAACAAATCCTATTCTTGGAAGCTGCAAAAAGCCCCGGTCACTCTTTTTTAAAAACAAAAACCCACTTGCTCCTACCTCTGCAACCCACTTCGAATTTGGGCTTTGGGCCTTTGCATTTTGAAAACAAATCAAAAGAAAAAATAATAATAAAAAGCGGGGTAATTTCATCATATTTTTTTGGGGTTCTTCTTTCAAAAATAATTATCCTAACAAATATACAACTCTAAAACAACATAGCAAATCCATTACAATCATTTAAACAACATCCCATTTCTAAATAAATTTTTGACCTCTTTTTTATGGAGTTCTTAACTTCTAAGTTTTTCAACTTCTACAAATAGGCAATGCAATTAATAAGAATTATATTTGTCAAAAAAACAGATTTCCTTTGAGTAAGCAACCCATTTCAAATCACATTGCTCATTCTCCAAAAATTCAAAAGATTGCCCAGCAGCTTTCCAATGGGAAGACCCATCTCCAAATTTCAAATCTTGCGGGTTCTGCACTGTCTTTTTCCGTTGCAGCAATTGGTAACAAAACCCCGCTCCCCTTCCTACTTGTTTTGGACGACAAAGAGGAAGCCGCTTTCCTGTACAACGATTTGGAACGACTACTAGGAGTCAAAAAAGTATTGTTTTACCCAGCCTCCTATCGAAGGCCTTACCAAATAAAAAAAACAGACAATGCGAATGTTTTACTGCGTGCGGAAGTTTTGAATCGCATCAATTCTGACAAAACTCCTGCAACCATCGTCACCTATCCTGCCGCATTGTTTGAAAAAGTTGTCACCAAAAAAGAACTGAACAAAAACACCTTGAAAATTGAGGTACAAGACCTGCTTTCGTTGGAATTCGTAAATGAAGTCCTCTTCTCTTACGACTTTAACAGAGTCGATTTTGTTTCGGAACCGGGAGAGTTTTCTGTACGAGGAGGACTCATCGATGTGTTTTCTTTTTCAAATGACGAACCGTATCGGATTGAATTTTTTGGAGAAGAAGTGGAAAGCCTGCGTACTTTTGATATTGAAACACAACTTTCGACAAAAGTCTTGGAAAAAATCAACATCATGCCCAATGTTGAAAACAAATTATTAGACGAACACCGAGAAAGTTTTTTAAAATACCTTCCCAAAAAAACCGTGGTCTTTACCAAGAACACTTCGTTGCTTTTTGGAATGCTCGACACCTTATACGAAAAATCAGAAGTCGCATTCGAAGCCCTTTCAAAAGAGCTCAAACACGCGACTCCAGACCAACTTTTTTCAAACGGAAACCTGCTCAAAAAAGAACTGCTTGAGTTCAGCAGGGTGTCCCTTTCAAATACAGCAAACAAAACCGTCTCTGAGCAAGTACACCTCTTTCGTACAAAGCCCCAGCCCTCATTCCACAAACAGTTTGAACTGTTGGCAGCCAACCTAAATGAAAACACACGCCAGGGAATCACCAACTACCTCTGCTGCACAAATGAAAAACAAATACAGCGGTTTCACGACATTTTTTCTTCCTTTGAAGAACAAAACAACTTGGAAGAAATTCAATACACCGCACTTGTGTTTCCCATCTACCAAGGATTTGTTGATTTAGACAACAAAATAGCATGCTACAGCGATCATCAAATTTTTGAACGCTACCACAAATTCACCCTCAAAAACAACCACTCAAAAAAACAAAACATTGCCCTCAATGAATTGAATACGCTTGAAGTTGGTGACTATGTAACTCATATAGACCACGGTGTTGGAAAGTTTGGTGGCTTGCAAAAAATAGATGTCGAAGGCAACAAACAAGAAGCCATCAAGCTCAGCTACGGAGACCGAGATATCTTGTACATCAGCATCCACTCTTTGCACAAAATATCCAAATTCAACGGCAAGGATGGAACGCCTCCAAAAATCTACAAACTCGGATCGGGCGCTTGGAAAAAACTAAAACAAAAGACAAAAAAGAGGGTCAAAGAAATTGCGTTCAACCTCATCACTCTCTACGCAAAAAGAAAATTAGAAAAGGGTTTTCAATACGCCCCAGACAGTTATTTACAACACGAACTGGAAGCCAGTTTTCTTTTTGAAGATACCCCAGACCAAATCACGGCGACACAAGATGTAAAAAAAGACATGGAAAACGAGCGCCCAATGGACCGCTTGGTTTGTGGAGATGTCGGTTTTGGAAAGACAGAGGTTGCCATTCGTGCTGCTTTCAAAGCCGTAGACAATGGCAAGCAAGTTGCTGTATTGGTTCCAACGACGATTCTCGCCTTCCAACACTTTCAATCCTTTTCGGAACGCTTGAAAGACTTTCCTGTCACCATCGATTATTTGAACCGATTCCGAAGCGCCAAACAACGAAGCAATGTGCTCAAAGAATTGAAAGAAGGAAAAATTGACATTTTGATAGGCACACATCAATTAGTCAGTAAAAAAGTACAGTTCAAAGACCTCGGGCTGTTGGTCATTGACGAAGAACAAAAATTCGGTGTCGCCGTCAAAGACAAACTCAAAACAATCAAAGAAAATGTAGACACCCTTACCTTGACAGCAACTCCAATTCCAAGGACCTTGCAATTTTCCTTAATGGCCGCACGCGATCTGTCGGTCATCAATACACCTCCTCCAAACAGACACCCTATCGACACTCAAGTAATTCGATTCAACGAAGAAATCATTCGAGATGCGATTTCCTACGAAATCTCGAGAGGAGGTCAAATCTTTTTTATTCACAACCGAGTCCAAAACATCAAAGAAGTAGCAGGAATGCTGCAACGCTTGGTGCCAGATGCGAAAATCGGGATTGGTCATGGCCAGATGGAAGGAAAAAAATTGGAAGAAAAAATGCTCGCATTTATGTCCGGTGATTTTGATGTTTTGGTAGCGACAACCATTATTGAAAGCGGACTGGATGTGCCCAATGCGAATACAATTTTTATCAACAATGCCAACAATTTTGGCTTGTCAGACCTGCACCAAATGCGAGGTAGGGTGGGACGCTCCAACAAAAAAGCATATTGCTATTTTATCACCCCTCCCTTTCATCTGATTACCGTCGAAGCACGCAAGAGAATCGAAGCTTTGGAATTGTTTTCTGATTTGGGAAGTGGCATCAACATAGCGATGAAAGACCTTGAAATACGGGGAGCTGGAGATCTTTTGGGTGGAGAACAAAGTGGGTTTATCAATGACATTGGTTTTGACACCTATCAAAAAATCCTCAAAGAAGCTATTGAGGAGCTGAAAGATACTGAATTCAAAGAACTGTATGCTGCTGATGACAAACCCGTCAAAACATTCGTAAAAGACATTCAGATAGACACGGATTTTGAAATCCTTTTCCCAGATGATTTTATCAATGTAGTTTCAGAAAGACTCAAATTATACAAAGAGTTGGCCGAACTCAACAACGAAAGTGAACTCAAAGTTTTTGAAAAACAACTCAAAGATCGTTTTGGAGAACTGCCAACTCAAGTGGAAGATTTGTTAGACAGTGTGCGTATCAAATGGATCGCAAAAACACTGGGAATAGAAAAGTTGGTCTTAAAACAAAAACGAATGATTGGGTATTTTGTCTCGGACCAACAAAGCGCTTTTTACCAAACCGAAATTTTTACAAACCTCCTCGCATTTGTGCAACAAAACTCAAAAAACTGTGTGCTCAAAGAGAAAGAAACAAAAAAAGGCTTGCGCTTGTTGCTCACCTTTATCCGAATAGATTCCGTAAAAAAAGCCCTTCAAGCACTAGAATCCATTCCAAAAAAACAACCCCTCATCCCTTGAAAAAATTTGCCCCTCTTTACGGTTCGATTCTGTTGATTAGCAGCGCCGGTGTTTTGGTTCGCTCCATTGATATGAGTCCTGTTTTGATTGCTTTTTGGAGAGGTTTGATCGCCTTAATCCTCTTGGGTTCGTATGCCTACTTTCAAAAGATCTCCTTTGCAATTTCAAAGAGAAAAGATGCCTTCACATTGCTCCTCTCCTCACTTTTTTTTGCGGGACATTGGGTTGCCTATTTTTATGCTTTGCAAATCTCTTCCGTGGCAATTGGGATGCTTTCACTCTTTACATTTCCAGCAATCACCGCACTTTTAGAACCGCTGTACTTTCAAACAACTTTCAACAAACGCCACTTATTTTTAACCTTTTTGACAATCGTCGGACTCTCATTTATGGTTCCCGAAATCAGTTTTTCAAACCACAACACCCAAGGAATTGCTTGGGGTGTGGTCTCTGCTTTGTGCTACGCTTTGCGGAATTTGACGATGAAATCCAACAGCCAAAAATACGACAGTGCTATTTTGATGTTTTATCAATTTCTATTTGTCGCCTTATGTTTTGCTCCTTTTTTACGAGACAGCAAGGCCGCTAAAACAATTGATTCTTTCGAACACCTTCTTTTTTTGGGAATCTTTACCACCGCGATTGGACACACGCTATTTGTCAAGAGTTTTAAAAATTTCAGCGTCGCTACGGCGAGCATCATTGCGAGCTCACAACCTCTCTTCGGCGTAATTTTAGGATACTTGTTTCTTCATGAAACGCCCAATAAATGGGTTCTTATAGGAGGCTGTATTGTTCTTTCTAGTGTTTTTTTAGAAAGCTTGCACTCCCAAAAAAACAATTCCTAAAGAAGCGATCGCGGCTTTACAAAAAACTAGCCGTACACAAATTGAAACATCTTTCCTGGCAAAGGCTGAACCAAACCCTTCATTTCTAATTGAAACAAAAGAGCGGCCATTTTATTGATCGGCAAGTTACAGTCCAGAGAAATATTGTCCAACCACCCTATCTTTTTAGACTTCAAGCAATCGTACACTTTTTGTTGCTCTGCATTCAAATTCAAAAAGAGCTGGGTTTGCATGGCTGTGGAAGTTTTCTTTTGAGGAGTCCACCCCAACATGTTGATTAGGTCATCTGCACAAGTAATCACAGCGGCTTTGTGATCTCGAATCAAAGCATTGCAACCACTACTATACATATCTGAAGCACGACCGGGAACAGCAAAAACCTCTTTGGAATAGGAATTGGACAATGCTGCAGTGATCAAAGCACCTCCTTTCGATGCAGATTCTACAACAATCGTAGCCTCCGAAAGACCTGCAACAATTCGATTTCTTTTTACAAAATTTTCTCTTCGAGGTTTTTCATCGTACCAAAACTCCGTCAAAAACCCTCCTTTTTTCAAGAGTTGTGACTGGTATCTTTTGTGTTGTTTTGGATAAACACTTCCAAAACCATGTGCGAATACAGCAACCGTTTTTAAATTGTTTTTCAATGCTGATTTGTGAGCAGTGATATCAATTCCCAAAGCATAACCACTGACAATAATCGGATTGTGCTCTTTGAGTCCTGAAATCAAAGACTCACAAAAGTCACTCCCATAGCGCGTCATTTGACGAGTCCCAACGATACTGATGCATTTTGAATTTTCAAAGGAAAAATCTCCGTCCTGAAAAAGCAAAATAGGACTGTCTGCGCAATTTTTAAGTTGATTCGGGTAGTTTTTATCTAAAAAGTAAAGAGCTTGAAGCTGTTCTTTTTCTAACAATTCGACTTCTTTTTCTGCTGCAACCAAAGTCGAAGAATCGAAAAGGTGTTGTAAGGCTAGCCGGCTAAAACCGTGAAGCTTTTGCAGTGTTTGTTGTTTTTCTTTAAAGATGTTTTTTGGGCTTCCGCAAATTTCTATCATTTTTTTTGCGAAGATATCTCCGATGCCTTTGGTTTTTTGCAAAGCCAAAGCATACATAAGTTCTTCTTTTTCCATGGGCTGACAATTTGCTATTTAAGTTACAAAATTTCTTGAAAAAAACTTCCTCAAAAAAACATCTACTCTAATTTTTATTTATATTTGTGAATATGCAATTACCCAACTACATCAGTAATTTATTATTTCGTTACGAATGCGTAATCGTTCCAGAATTTGGCGGATTTGTCAGCAGTACAATACCTTCACATAGAGACGCGCGTACACATGTCTTTTACCCTCCAACAAAAAAAATAAATTTCAACAACCAATTGAAAAACAATGACGGCTTGTTGGCGAATTACATCGCAGATGTTGAAAACATTTCTTTTGAACAAGCAGTTACACGGATTGGGACGGAAGTAAAAAAATGGAAATTACAGCTCAATCAAGGAGTCTTAAACCTTGCTAAAATTGGAGAGCTGCACCTCAACAAAGATCTAAAAATTGTTTTTACTCCTTTGGAAGAAACCAATTACTTAATGCGTTCTTTTGGTTTGAGTTCCTTTACATCTGCAGAATTGCCTCGTGAAAACAGTTCAATACAGCCGCTTTCACTTCAAAATTATACGAAGAACAAGTCCTCGTATTTTGTAAAATACGCAGCCTCAGTAGCGGTACTGATGATGCTTGGAACGCTGACATGGAAGACTGTTGAAAAAAATCAGTTCAACGCTCTTGAAATTGAAAACCAAGAGACAGTAACAAAAAAAATACAAGAAGCCACTTTTGTTATCAACAATCCGCTTCCAGAAATTTCTTTGGACTTGGTAAAAACACCTTCCAAAAAATACCATTTGATCGCAGGTTCTTTTGCTGAAAAATCAAATGCCAATCGAAAAGTAAAGCAACTCTTAAAAAAAGGGTTTCGTGCAAAAATCGTCAACACAAATAAATGGGGATTGGACCAAGTGGCCTTTGGCAGCTACAATACACGATCAGAAGCAATCGAGAATTTAAAACAAATCAGAGCAACACAAGCAAAAGACGCTTGGTTGTTGATAAAATAGCCGCAGAAAAGCTTCTTTCTCTTTCCTCACTATCTTTAGCACTTTTTTACAAAGGTTTTGATCGCTTCAATACAGGCCGTTTTATTTTCTAGATGTGACATGTGCCCTCCCGAAAAAACGAGCACTGTCGTTTCTGTTCCACGCACTTGATCTGACAAATCTTCGAATTTTAAAACCGGGTCTTTTTTTCCTAAAATCAACATTTTTGGATAAGGTCCAAAGTGCAACAAAACCTCTCTGTCTTGCCTGATTTTCATACCTTCCAAAGCCGCAATCACCCCTTGTTTTGAAGTTTGCAATGCCTGCTGTTTTACTTCGTTGATTTCGGTACGGAGCAATTTTCTGTTTTTGGAACGAAACAACAGTGGAATTGCCTTACGTATAAAAGACAAGTGATTTTCTTTGACAAGCTGAATCGCTTTCGAACGACTTGCCTTTTTCTCTTCTGTATCTGCTCTGGATGTTGAATTCATCAAGCACAAGCCTTTGACATGGTCTGGGTGCATTTCTGCAAAAGCCAAAGCAACATAGCCTCCCATTGAATGCCCTACAAAAATAGCTTTTCGAATTCTCAAATGATTTAAAACGGCAGCGACCCCTGCAGCCATCTCATCCATGCTGTGGACATACCCGCTGTTTTCTGTCTGTCCATGACCTAAAAGATCTACACAAATCACCCTGTTTCTTTTGCAAAGCAAGTCAGCTGTTTCTTCCCACATTGTACAATTCTCCAAAAAACCGTGAAGCAAGACCACTGCGGCTCCTTTTCCCGTATCCGTGAAATGAATGAACGTGTTTTTATAGTTTACAAACGAACCCATAAATGCATACTGCTCTTCTACTATATGATTAAAACTTACTTTTTTCCCAACTCAAAAGCTCTTGAAACACAAACTTGAATGCCCTTTTGAATTTCTTTTCCTACTTGTTTTTCTTCAAAATAATCCAAGCCTGCAATCGTTGTTCCCCCTTTTGAAGAAACGCGGCCCATCCACGATTCCAAGGAAATGGAATTTTGCTTGTAGAGTGCTACCGCTCCTTCAAAAGTTTGGGCAACCATTGTTTTGGCTGCTGCACTAGAAAAGCCCAAATCCATTGCGGATTTTTCCATCGCATCCATAAAATAAAAAACAAATCCGGGGCCACTCCCTGATATCCCAATGGAGCGGTCAAGCTGTTCTTCACTAGGAACCTCCACAATCTTTCCAGTAGCGCCTAAAACAGACGCAATCAACGCGAGCTCTTCTTGACCAACCTCCGAAGACCCCACATAAGTCGTCATGCCCAATTTTACTTGAGCCGCTAAGTTGGGCATCGCTCTGACCACTCTGTCCAAGCCCAAACCCTTTTGAATTGTCTCGATGCTTACCCCAGCCATGATAGAAACGACCAGTTGTTTCTGATTTAAATAAGGTTTGATGTTTTGAAAAACTTCAGGAGCTACTTGAGGCTTGACCGCCAAAAAGAGAACATCTGTATCCTTTAAAACCTCCAAATCATCCCCCGCCATCACGGTGTTCAGTGCATTGATCTCTTCAATCCTTTCGGGCGCATTTTCAAGAATATGAATGACGGCTTCCAAATCTGAATTGTAAATTGATGCTGCATACGTAAATCCCATGTTTCCTCCACCGAGGATTGTTATTTTTTTCATGTTATTATAATTTTATTACTTAAAAAAATTAAACTTGCTTTCTCCTTACTTTAATGAAAAAGAATTAGACGCTCGTTTTTAAGAATTCATCAAAGATTCTATCTCTTCCACTTCAATAGGGATGTCTTGCATCAAATTAAAAGGTTTGCCGCTTTCTTGGAGAACCACATCGTCTTCCAAACGAATCCCAAAACCTTCTTCTGGAATGTAGATACCAGGTTCTACCGTAAAAACCATGTTGGCCTGCATCGGCTCGGTCAAAAGTCCGTAATCATGGGTGTCCAAGCCCATATGATGAGACGTTCCGTGCATAAAATATTTCTTGTAGGCGGGCCAATCTGGGTTTTCATTTTGCACAGCTGCCTTGTCGAGCAATTGCAAGCCCAACAATTCGGAAGTCATCAATTTGCCAACTTCTTTGTGGTAAGCTGCCCAATCTGTTCCCGGTAACAACATCTTTGTCGCTTCTTTTTTGACTCGGTGTACTGCATTGTACACCGTCTTTTGACGCTCTGAAAACCGACCCGAAACTGGAATCGTACGGGTAAGGTCACTGGAATAATTGGCATATTCAGCTGCCACGTCTAACAACAACAATTCACCCGCCTTGCACTGCCGGTTGTTTTCGATATAATGAAGGATATTCGCATTTTGACCACTCGCCACAATGGGCGAGTAGGCAAAGCCTTTCGATTTGTTTCTGACAAACTCATGAATCAACTCCGCTTCAATTTCATACTCCCACACGCCGGGCTTTACAAAATTCAACAAACGTCGAAAGCCCTTTTCCGTAATGTTACACGCCTTCTGAATCAGTTCAATCTCAAGAGGTTCTTTCACAGAACGAAGACCTTGCAAAATCGGGTTGCTCTTTGCCACAGCATGGGCGGGATATTTATTTTTTAGCCTTTTGGTAAAGCGATCTTCTCGTGTTTCTGTATCGACGCTTGCGCGGTAATGTTCATTGGTATTAAGGTACATCACATCGCAGTACGTCATCATTTCTACCAAAACTTTTTCCAAATCGGAAAGCCAGAGAACCGTTGCAACTCCAGAAACGTTGCTCGCAGTTTCTTTCGTCAATTTTTCGCCTTCCCAAACAGCAATATGAGCGTTGGTCTCCCGGACAAACAAAATTTCTCTGTACGCCTCCTTGGGACAATCTGGACATAAAAACAAAACCGACTCTTCTTGATCAACTCCACTCAAATAAAATAAATCTCTGTGCTGTTGAAAAGGCAACGTGCTGTCTGCACTGATCGGATAGATGTCGTTTGAATTGAAAAAAGCGATGGACTTGGGCTGCATCTGAGCGGTAAATTTGGCTCGGTTCTGAACAAACAATTCCTTGTTGATTGGCTCGTATTTCATAAAAAATCCCTTTGCTATTAAGGTAAAAACAAATGTACCGAATTCCAAAGAGATTCTCTTTAATTAAGTGCAATTTTCATCAAGATGTTTCGAGCCTTCTGCTCTTTATTCTTGAGAAAAAGACTGCTTAAAACTAGAAAATTATGATTTTTATCATGCAATCTTTTACTTCTTTTAAAGTATCTTTGCTGCGCAGCAAACCCTTGTACACATGACGGTTACTTTTGTCATTTTGACCCTTACCATCCTCTTGTTTATTTCAGGAAAATTGCGCCCTGACATTGTCGCTCTTTTGAGCATGCTGTCCCTTTATGTCTTTGGAATTCTAACAGTTCAAGAGGCTTTTTCTGGATTCAGTAACACAACGGTGGTCATGATTGCAGGTTTGTTTGTCGTGGGAGAAGCCTTGAGCAGAACTGGAATGACTGCTTGGATCGGAAATAAGATTGTGGCTTTGTCTCAGAACAATTCCAACAGGCTTTTGGTCCTCCTTATTTTGGGTACTGCGATTGTTTCGGGGTTCATCAGCAATACAGGGACCGTCGCTTCGCTCATTCCTGTTGCCATTGCTTCCGCCTGGCGCTTGAAGACCCCAGCATCAAAAATGTTGATTCCCTTGGCTTTTGCTGCCAATACTGGCGGTCTTTTGACCTTGACAGGAACCCCGCCAAACATTATTGCCGACCAAGCGATGCGCGATGCAGGCTTTCCGGGATTTTCATTTTTTGAATATGCACTGATCGGAATTCCGCTGTTGATTGCACTTATTCTGTACATGCGGTATTTGGGGATTAAAATTCTTCCTAGTAACAGCTCCAACAAAAGAGAAGACATCGATGTGTCAATTCAAAGCCTAGAAGATGCCTATCAAATATTTGAAGGTTTTTGGAAAGTGCGGGTCCGTCCCAGCTCTACTGCGATTGGAAAAACCCTTCGCGCATTGCATTTGGATACTGAAATGGGCATCAGTGTCCTCAAAATAATTCCGAGAAAATCTAGCCCTGCAAGCCTTCTAAAAAAACTCACCCCCTCAGAAGACGAGGAATTTCTAGAAGAATCTTACACCCTTCGCATGAATGATGAATTGATTGTCAATTGTAGTGAAAAGAGAATCCAACACTTAATTGATCGCTACAATGTTGCAGCCATGAAAATAGCCGGAGATGGAGATTTTGTAAAAGAAAATGTACTCAGTGATGAGCTGGGTCTTTCTGAACTTATTGTAGCACCCAGATCTGCTTACCGCGGCAAAAAGATAAATATCGGTCGTTTTGGAGAAAAACACAAGGTCCAAGTAATCGCATTGAACCGATATAACAAAAGAATACGAGGAAGAGAATTTGTTTTGAGAGAAGGAGACTCCCTCTTGGTCAGAGCCAAATGGGAGGACATCAGAGCCATTCAAGACGAGAGCAAAGATTTTTTAATTGTTGGACATCCCGAAGAACTGGCAAAAGAAATTGGAAAAATAAGTGCCAAAGGAATTCTTGCCATCGGTGCCTTGGTTTTTATGGTCGCCTTTTTGGTGCTTGGCATTTTTTCCTCTTCGATCACCATTCTACTCACTGCCATGTTGCTCGTTGCAGGAGGAAGCATCAACATGAACCAATCCTACCGCGCAATCAATTGGAATGTCGTCATCATCATCGCTTGCATGCTCCCCATGGGCGTTGCCCTTCAAAAAACAGGCGCTGCCAAACTCATAGCCAATTCTATGGTTTCATTTTTAGGAGCGATGAACCCACGCTTCTTTTTGGCAGGTGTTTTTGTGATCACTGCTGCTTTAAGTCAAATCATGAGCAACTCAGCAACCGCAATCCTAATGGCTCCCATCATCATCAACGCCGCTTTGCAATTGGGCTACCATCCCGCTCCTTTTATGATGATTTTGGCCGTCAGTGCCTCCACTGCTTTTTTGACTCCTTTTGGAACCACCACCAACATGATGGTCATGAATGCGGGGAATTACAGCTTCAAAGATTACCTAAAAATCGGTTCTGGATTGCTTTGTGTCTTTTTTGTCATTAGCATAATTTTAATCCCGATACTATGGCCTTTCTATTAAAATTCACACCAATTGCTGTTAATCAGATAAAAACACATGAAAAACAATGGGTTTTAAGTAGAAAATAGCTTTTTGGTTTTATTTAAAACACTTGAATTGGTACCTTTGCCGTACTATAAAATTATATGTAAAATGAGCGGATTTTTATCTTCATCAATCGCAAGAAAAGTAGCCATGGCATTGTCCGCACTTTTCTTAATCTTTTTCTTAATCATTCACCTTGCGGTGAACATCACTTCCCTTTTTAGCGAAAATATTTTCAACGAATTGGCTCATTTTATGGGCAACAATCCCTTGGTGCAATTCGCATTACAACCTGTATTGATTGTTGGTGTCATTTTTCACTTTGTCATGGGGTTTGTCTTGGAATTGAAAAACAAGAAAGCGACAACTATCAAATATGCCAAAGACAACGGAGCTGCAAACTCAAGCTGGATGTCGCGTAACATGATTTACAGTGGATTGGTGATTTTGGCTTTTCTCGTCTTGCATTTTATCGACTTTTGGTTTCCCGAAATGAATTACAAATACATTGAAGGTCTGCCCTTAGACACCACCCGTTATTTCAGCGAATTGCAACACAAATTTGTCAATCCCGTCCGCGTAGGTGCTTATGTGATCTCATTTGTTCTCTTGGGTTTACACTTGGCACACGGGTTTCAATCGGCTTTTCAGTCGATGGGTTTCAACAACAAATACACAAAAACAGTCAGAGCTCTTGGAAAAGTCTATTCCATTGCCATCCCTCTTGGATTTATCCTTGTGGCTGTGTACCATTATTTCAACCATTAATCTAAGAATCCTATGACGACTTTGAACTCAAGAATACCAAAAGGTCCAATCAAAGATAAATGGACAACTTACAAAGACAAAATCAACCTTGTCAATCCTGCCAACAAAAGAAATATCGATGTGATTGTTGTTGGAACAGGACTTGCAGGGGGCTCTGCAGCAGCCTCTCTCGCTGAATTGGGCTACAATGTAAAAGCATTTGCCTACCAAGATTCACCACGTAGAGCGCATTCGATCGCAGCTCAAGGAGGAATCAACGCAGCAAAAAACTACCAAGGAGACGGAGATTCTACCTACCGCTTGTTTTACGACACGGTCAAAGGAGGAGACTACCGCTCACGAGAAGCCAACGTATACCGTTTGGCAGAAGTCTCTGCAAACATCATCGATCAATGCGTCGCACAGGGAGTTCCTTTTGCACGCGATTATGGAGGGTTGCTCGACAACCGTTCGTTTGGAGGCGTATTAGTTTCCAGGACTTTTTATGCCAAAGGACAAACCGGACAACAACTCTTGTTAGGAGCCTACTCCGCAATGAACCGCCAAATTGCTCGAGGTAAAATTGAAATGCACAACCGACATGAAATGTTGGACGTGGTCTTGGTCGATGGAAAAGCAAGAGGAATCATTGCGAGAAACATGATTACTGGTGAAATCCAACGACACTCTGCGCATGCGGTTGTCATCGCTTCAGGAGGCTATGGAAATGTCTATTTCCTTTCGACCAACGCGATGGGATCTAATGTAACAGCTTCTTGGAAAATCCACAAAAAAGGAGCGTTCTTCGCCAACCCTTGTTACACGCAAATCCACCCAACATGCATCCCAAGATCGGGTGATTACCAATCCAAATTAACCTTGATGTCCGAGTCCCTTCGCAACGATGGTCGCATTTGGGTTCCTGCAAAATTGGAAGATGCCAAAGCCGTTCAACAAGGAAAACTAAAACCGACAGAAATCACAGAAAAAGATCGAGATTACTACTTGGAAAGACGCTATCCTGCTTTTGGAAACTTGGTGCCTCGTGATGTGGCTTCAAGGGCTGCCAAAGAGTGTTGTGATGCTGGATATGGCGTAAATGCAACTGGTGAAGCGGTTTATTTGGACTTTGCTGCTGCCATCGTGCGCTACGGAAAAGAACAGACCAAAATCAAAGGAATCGAAAATGCCTCTGACGCAAAAATCCAAGAATTGGGGAAAGCTGTTGTCAAAGCAAAATACGGAAACTTGTTCCAAATGTATGAAAAAATCATGGACGAGAATCCCTACGAAACTCCGATGATGATTTATCCTGCGACGCATTACACCATGGGAGGTGTATGGGTAGATTACAATTTGATGACCACTGTCAAAGGATTGTACTGCATCGGGGAAGCCAATTTCTCAGAACACGGGTCCAACCGATTGGGAGCTTCTGCTCTGATGCAAGGACTCGCAGATGGTTACTTTGTATTGCCGTACACCATCGGAGATTACCTGTCTGACGACATTCAAACTGGTGAAATTACTACCGACTCTGCAGAATTTGAAACCGCAGAAAAGGAAGTAAAAGCACAGTTGGAATTCTATATCAACAACAAAGGAAACCGTTCTGTAGACTATTACCACAAAAAACTAGGTAAAATTATGTGGGACAAAGTAGGCATGTCACGCAACGAAAAAGGCCTGAAAGAAGCCATGGCTGAAATCAAAGCCTTGCGAGAAGATTTCTATAAAAATGTTAACGTCCCCGGCAGCATGTACGAAAAAAATCCAGAGCTGGAGAAAGCAAGCCGCGTAGCAGATTTCTTAGAATTGGGAGAGCTCTTTGCCAAAGACGCCTTGAACCGAAACGAATCTTGTGGAGGGCATTTTAGAGAAGAGTCCATTGAACTGGACGGCCCTCAAAAGGGAGAAGCTTTGCGAAATGACAAAGACTATGCTTATGTGTCGGCCTGGGAATACAAAGGAGAACCTGCAGATGCAGTCCTTCACAAAGAGGAATTGGAATTTAAGGATATTGAATTGAAACAACGTTCATACAAATAAGAAGATACTATGGATTTAACACTTAAAATCTGGAGACAGAAAAACGCTGAAGATCAGGGAGAATTAGTCGCCTACAACGTGACGGATATTTCTGAACACATGTCCTTCTTAGAAATGATGGACGTCTTAAACGAGCAATTGATCAACAAAGGAGACGACCCTGTTGCCTTTGACCACGACTGCCGTGAAGGAATTTGTGGCATGTGTTCCATGTATATCAATGGAGAAGCCCATGGGCCCGACAGAGGGGTGACCACCTGCCAATTGCACATGCGTATGTTCAACGATGGAGACACGATTTATATTGAACCATTTCGCGCCAAAGCATTTCCCGTCATCAAAGATTTGATTGTAGACCGAACTGCTTTTGATCGTATTCAGCAATCCGGGGGTTACATCTCTGTAAATACTTCTGGAAATACGCAAGATGCCAATGCGACACCAATCTCAAAAGAACATGCAGACAAAGCGATGGATGCCGCTACCTGTATCGGTTGTGGTGCCTGTGTGGCAAGTTGTAAAAACTCCTCTGCCATGCTGTTTGTCGGTGCAAAAGTTTCTCAATACGCATTGCTCCCACAAGGACAAGTGGAAGCGACAACCCGTGTTTTGAATATGGTCAAACAAATGGACGATGAAGGTTTTGGAAACTGCACCAATACCGGTGCTTGTGAAGTGGAATGCCCTAAGGGAATCTCATTGGAAAACATCGCACGTATGAACAGAGAATTTTTAAAAGCCTCTTTGTAAACAAAAAACAAAACGAGTTTTTTTCAAACTGTTGCGTCAAAAAACACTTCTTCTCTTCTTAGAAGAAGTGTTTTTTTGTTGAGCATTTCATGGCTGTTTTGGACAAATAAATTTCAGGAACCACCAAAACTAGCGGCTATTGATAGGTGCACAAATAGGATGTCTGTCCAACAGCCTTAACCTTAAAAGACGTGTTTGCTGCCACTTCAAAAGAGGCAGCCGCTTTGTAAGATTTCCATTCCGTCTCTCCTGGCAACAGAGCAATCAATTCTCCTTCAATGACCGTCATTATTTCGTGGCTCGAAGTTCCAAACTCATAGTCCCCTGCTTCCATCACGCCTATGGTAGAATTGCCGGATGCTGTGCTATATCCCAAAGACTTTACCTGTGCGTCAAAATATTCATTTGTAGTAATCATATGTGAAGTTTTTATTGCTACAAAGATAGCAGAAGTTCCACATTAAAAAATCGATTTCTGCTAAAAAAACAAAGGGTTTCCTTTGTCATTTATATGATATTTTCCCAGTCTCAATGGCAATTGCTGTCCTAGAAAGCAAGGTGAAAACAAAAGGAGCTGCCCTTAGCTGTTTTGAATGGAAAGAACGATTTGGTCCCAAAGGGCAATTCTCGTTTTCAACGCCTTCTTACTCACGTCCATGGCTTCTCTCCATTTATCGAGATTGTCTTCACACAAATCCACCAAAATCTCTATGGATAGAGGACCGTGTTCGTCGCCATCAATTTCAATATGGCGCTCTAAATAATAAACAAATTTGGTGTATTTGGAAAGGTCTTCATTGGAGTTATTGATCAATTTTAAAAACACTTCTGGTAACAGAAGCTCTCTGCCGAAAGTAAAAAGTGCAGCAATCAAGTGCATTTGCTTCGAATCAATAATCTGAAAGGTATAACTTAAAAAGTTCGAAATCCCTTTGTTGAGTTTCAATACCTTCAATGCATTTGAAGGAGAATCTCCTTCTTGCAAAGCCTTTACAAAAGTGTTGATTGTTTCGGTATTGGCTCCAGCTTCCTCCATAGCATCAACATACATTTCAAAATGACTTTTAGGGTTGCCATTAAGGTCCAGGTCGCTTTCTTCAACTGCGACAATCTCATTGATAAAGCGAGACAATTTCGCGTCTTTTGGAGGGGTCCAAGGAAGGCTCATTCCTGTCAAATAGATTTGGAGTGACTTTAAAATGGACATAAAATCCAAAACCGCAAATACATGATGCTCCATAAAGGTTTTAATGTCTTGTTGGGTACGGATGTACGCGTACAATTCATGGTTTTTGAGGGCGTCTTGTAACACCGCAATCTCAGGGTCTATGGTGGGGGAGGTAATTTTATGCACGTTTGTTGAATTTTATGCAAAAATAATGAAGAAAATGCTCTCTGCCTAAAAAATATCGACGAGTCTTCTGTTTATTACGGCAAAGCGATTTTTTTTCACTTCGGCCATCAAAAATGGAATTTTAAAGCTGGAAATAGGAGGAAAGAAAACTCAGAATTGCCTACAAAAGATTGAGGCGTCTCAAAAGTTCGGGCTTGTTAATTCGGCTCACGGGAATGATTTCTTTTTCGATCAAAACAGAATTGTCTTGAATGTCAACAATTTTTTTAATATTGATCAAATAGGACCGATGGACTTTGACAAATAGGTTGGAAGGGAGCTTGTTCTCAATCTTTTTTAGGGTAGAATGGATCACGTAATTTTTTTTGGATGTTTTGACATTGATATAATCCCCGTTGGCTTCCACTAGGTTGATGCTTGGAATGTCAATTTTAATGAGTCTTCGATTGACATTGGCATACAGCACGTCCAACAAAGTATTTTCCTCAGAAAAGTCATTCTTCAATTTGGGAATCTCTTTTTGGATTTTTGTTTTTTGTATTGCCTTTAGAAAGCGGGATTGTGAAAGGGGTTTGACCAAAAAATCAATGATAAAATCGTGTTCAAAAGCCTCTAATGCAAAGTCTTTTTCAGAAGTGGTAACAATGACATTCGTAGGGTTTTTAAGGGTTTTTACTAAATCAAACCCTGAAAAATCGGGCATATGAATGTCTAAAAATATCAAATCTACCTGGTTGCTGTTAAGGTACTTTATGGCATCTATGGCGTTTGAAAATGTGGCAACAACTTCCAATTCTTTGACCTTGCTACATAGTTTCTTGAGAATTTCTAGAGCCATGACTTCGTCGTCAATAAGAATGCTTTTCATAGGGTAATCTTAAAGCTGGTTTATAAAAGCTGTCATTCCTTCCAATATAGCATCAAATTCAGATGCGAGAGTTGTATTGGAATTTTTGAGATTTTGTTCGTGTTGCGTAGCTAAGTTATGGTTTTTTTTCAAATCTAAAACACTTATTTTATGTTTGATTTTATGGACGTCTGCCGCAGCTTTTGTAAATTCCTTCAGTTCAAAATGCTTTTGATAGCGTTTTTTCTCTTGGGGAAATTCCAATTTGAGGAAGGCGATGATTTTTTTTTCAAAGTCAAGATCGCCGGCGGCAAGTTTTTTGAGATACGATAAATTGGCTTGTTCCATGGGTAGCTTTTAAATAACGATTGATTTTGACTTTCGCATAAATACCTTACTTGATAAGGGTAAAATAAAAGGTAGTTCCAACTCCTACTTCGCTTTCCAACCAGATTTCACCTTTGTACAAGTCTACGATTTTTTTTACGATGGTCAAACCTATTCCGGTTGATTCATTGTGTGTGTTGAGCGATTGAAAAATTTTAAAAATCTTGTTGTGGTACTTTTTCTCAATCCCAATTCCATTGTCTTTGATAGAAAATTGATAGTAGGAAGGCTGTTCAATAACGCCCACTTCAACAAAGCCTTTTTCTTTGTCAATATGCTGAATGGCATTGTTCAAAAGATTCTGAAACAATTGTTGCAACCGGATGGGATCTCCTGAAATTTTAGGAAGTTTGTTCGTGACTTTTAGAGAGATGTGGGTTGGAAAGTAGGTGATTGCTTTCAATTCTTCCAAAAGAATGTTCAAATCCACTTGTTGGTACTTTTCCGTATTTTCAACAATGGAGGAATAATTTAAGATCCCCGAAATCAAGTTTTCCATTTTTTCCAGTGTATTTTCGATCAATGAAAAATTTCGAAGACTTGACGCGTCAAAGACTCCCTTGTTGTCTTCCTTCAGCCAATTGACCAAAGCGTTGATGCTTCGAAGGGGAGATTTGAGATCGTGAGATACGATGTGTGCATACTCTTGCAATTCCGCATTTCTTTTTTTCAACTTTTTGAGTAAAATTTCTTTTTGAACTTCCAAAGTTTTCATGTCCGTGATGTCTAGATGGATGCCAATGGAACCAATTACTTTGCCGTTTAAATTGTAATTCGGTGCTCCGCTGATCAACCAGCAACGACTTTCCCCTTGTTTGGTTTTTACTTGCAACTCGTAGGAATTAGACAGTCCTTGATTTCTTTTTGATCGTTCTGAGCTATTCACGTCAGACTGTTCCCCTTCTAAAAAAAGAGTGCTTGCTGTTTTGCCAATCAGGTCTTCTTCGGAATAACCCGACATTTCAGAAAAACTCTGATTGAGCATGGCAATTTTTTCATTGTTGTCTACTTCGAGAAGGCCCAATTTCATATTGGCAATGATGTTGCTGTATTTTTGCTTTTCTGCCTCGATGCTTTGTTGGTATTTTGTTTCCAACGTGATGTCTTTGTAGGACCACAGGTTGCCTTGAAACTCTTTGTCTTTAAAAATCGGTATGTAGTCTCTTCTGAAAATGCGTCCGTCTTTAAAAGCCAAAGTCTCTCCAAGCACCAACTTTCTTTTACGGATAATTTTATCAATTCCCTTTACAAAACCAGCAGGGTCTACAAAAAAATGTTTGTTTTGTGCTGCCGCATTCGAACAGTCCAACCCAACCATTTCCGCTGGCGAAACAGGAATGGAAAACAGCTCGCAAAACTTTTTGTTCGTCAAGACAATCTTTCGCTGTTCGTCTTCCAAGAGCACCCCGCTGTCCAGATTGGTGATCAATGTTGTCAACCTACTTTCCGAAGAAATCAAGCGGTCCTCAGAAGCTTGTTGCTGGGTGATGTCTCGGGCAATTCCTTGTGCTGCTATGGGGACTTGATTTTCATCGTACAACATACTCGCATTGATTTGAACGATTTTTTGTTGGCCATCTTTGCTGAAAATTTCCAACTGAAAATTCTTCAATAAACCTTCTTTGATCAATGTTGAAAAGGCGTTTTGAGTCCGCTCACGCATCTTTTCCTCCACCAAATCCAATAAAAAAACAGGGGCTTTTCTGATGTCGTATCCCAAGAGTGCAATCGCAGACTCATTCATTTTGAGAACCTCTCCATTGAAATCAACCACGACATATGCGTCTACGATACTTTCAAAAACTTGGAGCTGTGAAATTTTTTGTTGGATGGTTTTTTCCAGCCTTGTGTTGGTCTCAGATAATTCTTGTGTCAACGCATACAATTCTGCAGCTTTTTTTTCCAAAATTTTTTCCGCTTCTTTTCGTGCCGCTTTTTCGCGGGTCAAGGCTCGTTGTAAAATGGCTATTTTCTCTGAATTCATGCCTTTTTCTTAATAAAGAATTTTACTTCGGTTCCGTCTTCTTTTATTTTTTCCAAAAGAATGGACGCACTTGAATTGAAATGTGCAAAAGTCTTGTTCATCAAGCCCAAACCAAAATGATGCATGGAACGACTCGACTTGTATAGCAAGACTAAGGAGTCGGATGTTTTTTCTAAAACTTCAAAGCTAGGCAACTCGGCATCTTTGTATATTTTTCTAACTTCTACATGGATATGATTTTCGATGGAAGCCAACATTTCAATCGGATCTTTGTAGGCGTTTAGCATGTCAGGGTAGGTCCTTTCAATGACTCCAAAAAAATGTTCTGCAAAAGTTTCCAAAAGACGGTCAATGGAAGTTCCTGTACCTTCGCTCAGGTTTTGAAGCAAGGACAGCATTTCAGAAAATTGATAGGTGCCTATGGAAGTATAGACCCCTTTTGACTGCAATTCAGAATGCTGAATGAGGGTGTCAACCATCTCCAAACCGTATTTGTCTTCCACCAATTCCAAAAATTCTGTAAAAATAATCCCTTTCATATTACCTGTTTGTCAGTTCATTAATACTCCAATAGGAGAGTACTTGTTCGATTTTAAGTCTGTAATCTTCGTAACTCAACGGTTTGAAAATATAGCCTGCTATCCCCAATTTGTAACAGGACAGAACGTCCTTTGGATTGTTCGAGGTGGTCAAGACAATGGCGGGAATACATGCCAACTCGGTATCGGCCTTTAAAATAGTCAAAAGTTCCATCCCATCTAGCTTGGGCATGTTCAAATCCAACAAGATAATGTCAGGAAAGGGTGCTTCACTTTTTAGATAAGCCAAAGCCTCATCACCATTTCTCATTTCTACAATCGCATGGCTCTTATCAAGGGAAGCAATGGTTCGATGCAACTTCATTACTTCGATGGCATCGTCCTCAATCATCAAGATGTTTAAAGATTTGTGGTTCATGGCTTGGAGTAATGTTTTTTTGAAAGTTATTACTAATCTGTTAAAAATAAAAAAAAAGAGGTCCTAAACTTAGAAGTGTCTCAAAAAAAGAACGTTTGGCAGGGATTGTCAATTTCAAAACACATTTTAAAACACAAAAAAAGTGCCTTGTGGCACTTTTTTTATCGTCTCCTAAAAATGAAAGTTACTTCTTCCCAAGCAAAACCAACTCATTGACCACCACTTCTGTCACATAGCGTTTGTTGCCCTCTTTGTCATCGTAGCTGCGGTTGGTCAATTTTCCTTCAACCGCTACTTCTTGACCCTTTTTGACATACTTTTCAAGAATCTCTGCTGTATTGTTCCAAGCTACCAAATGATGCCATTGGGTGTTTTCTACACGTTCTCCTTGTGGGTCTTTGTAGTAATCGTTTGTTGCCAACGAAAAGTTAGCCACTTTTGTTCCCGATTCCAAATCCTTAACTTCTGGATCATTCCCCAAATGTCCAATCAAAATTACTTTGTTTCTTAAATTACTCATAACGTATTTATTTAACTAATATTTGCTGTTTTGAACGGCATGTCCAAACTCAACAGTACAAATGAACAACGGTTTGAAAAATAAATTCGGTTCGGAAACAGTTACTTTCGGATGTAAGCGATTGTAGTCGTTTGTAAACGAATGAATTCCGTACCTTTACTTCAATCACGTCGTTTAAATTTGGAAAAGCTATGAAAAAAGAATGTTTGGAATGCAACGAATCTTTTGTCGGTAGGTCTGACAAAAAGTTTTGCTCTGATTATTGTAGAAATTCGTTCAACAACAAAGTGCATCCTGAAACCAAGAATTTGATTCGAAACACCAACAACCGTCTCAAGAAAAATTACAAAATCTTGATGGCTTTGAATCCGTCTGGAAAAACAAAAATTCCCAAATCCAAATTGACAGATCTAGGGTTTTATTTCCAACACATCACTTCGATCTACACGACCAAAACTGGAAATTCCTATTTTTATATATACGACCAAGGATACCTGCTTTTGGAAAACGATTTTGTCTTGTTGATTCGAAAAGACCCGTAAAAAAGAAGGAAATAAGGTGTTTTAAGAAAGTGTTACCAGCTGTCTTTTAATGCAAGAGCTGCTTTTAAAACATCTCTTCGGCTGATCTGACCTACCAATTCTCCCTTCTCAGAAACGACAGGGAAACGCTTGCGCTTGGAACTGTAAAACAAATTGGCAACTTTAAAAATGGACATGTTAGGGCTGATGGTTTCTACCCGAATTGCCATGTGCTTGTCCACGGTCTCATCGTGCATCGGCATGTTGTAATAGCGGCTTTCTGAGATTTGTTTCATGCAATCTCCTTCCGAGATGATCCCCAACAATTCTTTTTTTTCATTGAGGACCGGTCCTCCTGAAATTCGATGTTTGAGCAACAGTTCCATCACTTCCAAAACCGGCTGGTCGGGGCGGAAGGTAATCACCTTTGTAGTCATGTACTTGGAGACCAAAATGTTCTCTGTACCTGGCTTCTCTTCTTTGTGTAGGGGTGCCCTGAAATTTTTTATCGCCATCTTTTTTGAATTTTATGTCTTCTAAATATACACAAAATTCAAAAAAGATGGCGATAAAATTGTGGCAATCTCTAGCCCTAAAAGAAAAGCAGCAAAAAACAGCTCTAAAAATTCCTGTATTACAAGAGCTTTGTAAACTACTCGTCTACTTGTGTCACTCTCAATGTGTTTACCATTCCTTTTCTTTTGACAGGAGTAGAATTCAAATTCACAATGTAATCTCCTTTTTGAAGAACCCCTCTTTTGGCTGCCAAAGCATTGACTTGTTCAATGGTTTTGTGTGTAGAAACTTCGTTGTTGTAATACGTTGCCTTGACACCCCAAAACAAATTCAACATAGCCAAAACTCTTTTGTTAGGGGAATACACAAAAATATGAGACTTGGGTCTCCATGCCGAGATTTGAAAAGCTGTATATCCTGAATAGGTAAGTGTCGAAATCACACGTGCATTGATGTTCTCAGCCAATACTGCTGCCTGGTGACAAACACTGTCTGAAATAAAACGTTCTGGATCGTTTACTTTTGGCGCCACTCTTGGCACTTGAATGAGTGGAGAATGCTCCACACTCATGATAATTTCTCTCATCTTTTTGATCACTTCATTTGGAAAAGAGCCGACAGAAGTTTCACCCGAAAGCATTACAGCATCTGCACCGTCCATAATTGAATTGGCCACGTCGTTTACCTCTGCCCGTGTCGGTACTTGACAGTCAATCATGGTTTCCATCATCTGTGTGGCAATAATCACCGGAATTTTTGCTTCTTTGGCCTTTCGAACCAACATTTTTTGGACCAAAGGTACTTCAGCCATAGGGATTTCAACACCCAAATCTCCACGAGCAACCATCAAAGCATCTGTGTTTGCAATAATTGCATCGATGTTTTCGATTGCCTCTGGCTTTTCGATTTTCGAAATAACGCGTGTTCTGTATAAGGATGTATCTGAATTTTCTTCGATTAATTTGTGAATGTCATCCAAATCTGCAGGATTCCGCACAAAAGACAAAGCCATCCAATCGACATCAAGTGACAAGGCAAAAATAGCGTCTTTGATATCTTTCTCTGTCAAAGCAGGCAAAGAAATCGCTGTGTTGGGCAAGTTGACTCCTTTTTTAGATTTTAAAGGACCTCCTCTCAACACTTTTGTCGTGACATTGGAATCGCCATCTGTAGCGGTTACTTCAAAAAGTAGTTTTCCATCGTCTACCAAGATTTGTTCTCCAACTTTCACGTCTTTTGGAAAGTTTTTATAAGTCATGAATGCCTTTTCTTGCGTTCCTTCTTCAAGAGCTTCCGTCGTGAAAACAAAAGTGTCGTCAATCTTTAAGACAACTCCTTCCGACATCACACCTACCCTCAATTTGGGTCCTTGCAAATCGGCCAAACAAGCCACGTGGTACCCCATTTCTTCATTGAGCTCTCGGATGATTTTAACAATTTTTCGTACTTCCTCATAATCTGCATGAGAAAAATTGATTCGGAATACATTGACTCCAGAAATCATCAATTGTTTTAAGCTTTCTTTATTGTTGATTGCAGGACCTAAAGTGGCTACAATTTTTGTTTTTTTTGTATTTGGCATATTTAAAAAATTAAAAAATCTTTTGATTTTAAGGTTGTAGTATCTATTGAATAAGAAGTGCTGATCTGTTGAATATTATTGATGGATTGAATGGTTTCACGAACAGAATAGGAATCAAACCCACCTTCTATCTTTAGTAAATAATCTGTGTTTTTCTTTTCCGGAATCAAATAACTCGTTTTTGTCATTGATCCATAAATACCTCCAAATAAATCGTTTTGAAGGGGTTTCTTTGAAAGGCCTTGGTGTTTGTTTGAAATCAAATACCAGTTGCGAAGCTGGCTGTCATCCTGGTACTCATAGACCGAAAACAAGGATTTTTCATGATTTTTTTCTGTTTCCAAGGAACTTTTTGACTTGCTTAAAAAAAGGTTCAATTTCTGATTCAATAGATAAGCCAGTTTGAAATCTTCCAAGGAGGTGTGAACACTTAACAACGTGTAATTGATGTCTTCAAAATCATCTATTTCTAAAGAATGTATCTGCATAAAAATAGTGCTGTTAATTCAACCAACTCTCTTTGCTAAAAATCGAAGCGCAAACTTTGTGTACTGTCTTATTGCACTTAGAATTTTGGCTAAATTACTTATAGTTTTAGGAACCTTGAAATAAATATACGAAATCGATGTAGTATGATGTCATTAAAAACAAAAAACACCATAGAAGCGCTTCTTGATTCCCCCGCTTTTAATCCACATCAAACAACGCTGAAATTTCCTCTTTGTAAATAAAAAACATGCGTTTGGAAGCGACCTCTTCTGCTTTCTTTTTGGAAGTGGCCCTCCCCTTGGTAGTTGCTTTTCCTCCGATGGTCAGTTTGACACTGTAATGACGGACAGCCTGATTTCCAGAATCCTCATACGTTTCAAATTCAAGCTTCTTTTTGGTTTTTTGACACCACTCAATGATCATGCCTTTGTAGCTTGTTATTTTGGTGACCAAAGAAGGAATGTCAATATAGACTTCCAATACTTTTTTTTCAATAAATCGCTCGCAATAGCCATAACCTCTGTCCAGATAGATCGCGCCTACCAACGCCTCAAAAATATTGCCATGAATGTTAGACCCCATCCGATTGGCGGAAACGGTACTTTTTACAAAGCGAATCAAATTCAAGGTTTTTCCCAAATTGTTAAGGTGTGCCCTGCTGACTATTTTGGAACGTATTTGTGTGAGATAGCCCTCATCACGCCTGGGAAATAGCTTGAAAAGAAAAGCAGCTATGACAGCGCCAAGCATGGCATCTCCCAAAAATTCCATCCGTTCATAATTGACTGGAATTCCCTTTTCGTCCAACACTTTTACAGAGCGATGGATGAAAGCTTTTTTGTAAAGATTTAGATTTTTGGGACGAAAACCCAACAGCTTTTTCAATTCGCCATAAAACAGCTCGTCATCAGTGTCTTGAAGCTGTGTTATTTTGCGAATGAGTTTCAAAAGATTGTTTCGTCAATTTTTTTGATCAAGACACAAGCATTGTGCCCTCCAAAACCAAAAGTGTTGCTCATTGCGACTTTGATGTCTCTTTTTTGAGCCTTATTTAAGGTCAGGTTTAGTTTGCTATCGATGCGTTCGTCAGGAGTCTGATGGTTGATCGTCGGAGGCACAATTCCATGCTTCATTGCCAATACGGAGGCGATGGCTTCAATTGCTCCCGCCGCACCCAAAAGGTGACCGGTCATCGATTTGGTAGAATTTACATTGATCTTGTAAGCGTGCTCTCCAAAGACTTCTTTGATGGCTTTGGTTTCTGCAACATCTCCAAGTGGTGTCGAAGTTCCATGCACATTAATGGCATCGACGTCTTCAATTTTCAAACCTGCATCTTTCAAACAGTTCAACATCACGTTTTTGGCGCCCAGTCCTTCCGGATGTGGTGCTGTAATGTGATGGGCATCAGCAGAAAGTCCTGCACCTGCCAATTCTGCATAGATTGTAGCACCTCGTGCTTTTGCATGTTCGTATTCTTCTATAATAAGGGCGCCCGCACCTTCTCCTAAAACAAAACCATCTCGGTCTTTGTCAAAAGGTCTGGATGCTGTTTTGGGGTCTTCATTTCGTGTAGAAAGTGCATGCAACGCATTGAATCCTCCCACTCCTGCTTCTACAACGGCAGCTTCAGATCCTCCTGAAACAATCACATCGGCATAGCCGAGTCGAATGTAATTCAACGAATCAATCAAGGCGTTTGCTGAAGAAGCACACGCAGATACTGTTGTGAAATTGGGTCCTCTAAATCCGTATTTGATAGAAATCATTCCCGGTGCAATGTCGGCAATCATTTTAGGAATAAAGAAAGGGTTGAATTTTGGTGTTCCATCTCCGGCTCCAAAATCTAAGACCTGTTGTTGAAAGGTCTCAATCCCTCCGATTCCTGCTCCCCAGATAACCCCTACTCGATCTTTGTCAATCGCGTCCAAATCCAAACCAGAATCCAAGATCGCTTCGTCAGATGCGACCATCGCATACTGCGTAAACTTATCCATCTTTCGGGCCTCTTTTCTGTTGATGAATTGATTGACATCGAAATTTTTCACTTCACAGGCAAAACGAGTTTTGAACTTGGCAGCATCGAAATGGGTAATGGGCGCAGCTCCGCTGACACCATTGATCAAACCATTCCAATATTCTTCAATATTGTTACCAATTGGTGTCAATGCACCAAGTCCAGTAATTACGACTCGCTTTAATTCCATAAAGGGTTACTTTTTTGCTTCTTCAATATAGCTAATTGCCTGACCTACAGTTCCAATGTTTTCTGCTTGATCATCCGGAATTTGAATGTCAAATTCTTTTTCGAATTCCATAATCAACTCTACCGTATCTAGTGAGTCGGCTCCTAGGTCATTTGTGAAGCTCGCTTCCGTAGTTACCTCATTTTCGTCAACGCCTAATTTATCAACGATGATTGCTTTTACTCTTGATGCAATGTCTGACATAATTTTTTATTTTAAATTTAAAATCGATGCAAAAATAATAAACTTTCATTTAAAAAAGGGGTTTCACAAAAAAATGTGTGCCAAAGCCCCAAAAAAATATGTTTAATTTTTTAACTATCTTGGACAAAAATAAATAATTTAATCGTTCTTTTGCGGCAGCAATCCCAACAAAAACCATGATTAAACTTGCCATTCTCGCTTCAGGAACAGGCTCCAACGCCGAAAATATCATCCGGTATTTCGACCGACATCCGAAGATCCAAGTTGCCTGCGTTGTCAGCAACCGCAAAAAAGCTAAGGTTTTAGAAAAAGCCGAAAAACTTCACATCGAACACCGTGCTTTTTCAAAACAAGCCTTTTTAGAAGAAGAAACAGTTGTCAAATACTTACAATCTCGTGCAGATTTCATCATTCTTGCGGGGTTTTTATTGAAAATCCCCGGAAACATGCTCGCTGCTTACCCAAATAAAATCATCAACATTCACCCTGCTTTGTTGCCAAAATTTGGTGGCAAGGGCATGTATGGAATGTCCGTACACAAAGCGGTAAAAGACATGGGGGAGAGCGAAACCGGAATCACCATTCACTATATCAACGAAAACTACGACGAGGGAGCCATTCTCTTTCAGGCCAAAACACCTGTCTCAAAAACAGACAGTCCGGAAGACATCGCTGCAAACATTCACAAGCTGGAAAGGACTCATTTCCCTCAAGTAATCGAAAAAACACTGACCTAAGGCGTCCTCTTGAAGAAGACTTTCTCATCAAACTGCAAACAATCCCATGGCCAAAAAAAAATACTATGTTGTCTGGAAAGGAATCAAAACCGGTGTTTTTACTTCTTGGGCAACTTGTAAGAAAAATATTGATGGACATCCTGGTGCGCAATACAAGTCCTTTGCCGACAAAGATATGGCTGAAAAGGCCTTCCGAGGAACCTATGAGGAATACAAAGGCATCAGTACAAAGAAAAAAGAGTTGTCTGCCGAAGAAAAAAAAGCTTACGGAAAACCCATTCTTAACAGCATTGCTGTAGATGCTGCTTGTAGTGGAAACCCTGGACTGATGGAGTACCGAGGCGTTGCAACAAGCACCGCTACTCAGTTATTTATTCAGGGTCCTTACAAATCAGGAACCAACAATGTTGGTGAATTTCTAGCCCTCGTACATGGGCTTGCTTGGTTGCAAACTAAAAAACAGCCACTATTACCAATCTATTCTGATTCTAGAATTGCCATCTCATGGGTGCGTCAAAGAAAGTGCAAAACCAAACTCCTACAAAACCAAGACACAAAGCTCTTGTTTGAAATGGTGCGCAGGGCCGAAAAATGGCTCAAAGAAAACACCTATAAAAACCCCGTCCTAAAGTGGGAAACCAAAGCATGGGGAGAAATTCCCGCAGACTTTGGAAGAAAATGATGGCACAGCCATCTTTTGGTATTTTTCTGAGATGACTATTCATTAATTTTTCCTTATAGAATAAAAACAACTTTTTTAGAAAAAATAAATCTTAAAGTCTAAAATTGCCCTGCTGTTCCTTTGATGCTTCTTAACCCTAAATGCACAAAAAAACCTCTGTTAACTCATTGACACATAAAAAATTCAATTTCTAATTCTTTCTCATCCCTGCCATTTTAATTGGCTATGGCCTTGTCAGTCTAAATAGTTCTTTGCTTCTCTCCATCGACTCCACTATTCAAGAAAGTTTTGAAAGGAAAAAAAGCACCCAATTCAAGGGTTGTTTTCAACTCTAAAACCCCTAGTGTTTTCAAACCAACTACTGTCTAAGCAACTTTGTTTGTATATAAATATTTGTTTATATAATAGAATCTTAATAACTTCATAATCCCCACACAACATTTAAAATTAATTCTAACAAAAAATAAACGTATGCTGTTTTCAAAAAAGGCTAAACTTCTGTACTTATTCGTTTGCATTAGCTCATTAATTCCTGCTTGTTCTGAGGATTCTGACGACACTCCTATAAACAAAGACATCCTAATTGGAGGTATTGCACCCCTATCTGGAGATGCCGCTTTATACGGGAGAATGGATAAATTAGTTACAGACCTCATTTTCGACGAAATCAACGCCAACGGCGGCATCAACGGCCGGCAAGTAGATGTTATATGGCATGACACCAAATGTGACCCTGCACTGGCCAAAACGAAAGCTCAGGAGCTGATTGACAATGGCGTCAGGATAATTTTTGGGGATTCCTGCTCAGGATCTACGCTAGCTGCTGCTGGTCCTGCCGAAGAGAATGAGGTGATTCTTTTTACCTCCTCATCCTCAAACACGCAAATCAAAAACTCTGGTGATTTTGTGTTTCGTGTGTTTCCATCCGACGAGACTTCAGGAACAGTGCTTAGCCATTATGCCAATGCTAATTTCTCCAATATCGGTATTCTTACCGAACAGACTGAATATGCTCAAGGCATAACGGCAGGTTTTCTAAAAACCTATTCTGGAAGCGCCGAAAATAAAAGTTTCCCAAGCTCCCTAACTGATTTCACCACTATGGTAGCGGAAATTCAGGAGTTAAATGTAGATGCCATATTACTCATGCCACAAACAACTGCCAAGATCAGACTCATGGCAGAAGCATTGGATGCTGCAGGATGGAACAAAGACGTTTTTGGAAATGAAATACTTGCACTTGACGAATTGATCACGAGTGATTACAAAGAGCAATACGAAGCTTGGAATTGTGTGAGTGCCAATTTCATTCCTCCATCAAGTCAATCACTTGATGATTTTATTGCCAAATTCGAATTCGAATATGGTGAAGAACTTAAACTATATAGCTACGCGGCAACAACCGTGGATAGAAATAATATACTCAAACAGGTATTGCAAGAGGTAGGTGATGAAACCAACACCAAGGCGATTCGAGATGCTATTTACGCCATCCAAGAGTATGATGGGCTATCCGGCACCTTGTCTTTCGATGAAAACGGTGAAGTGAACCTAAGCTATTCTCTAGTTGTTTTTGATGGAGACACCAATTCTTTTGTCCCCGTTGAGTAAAAGTACTGCACTGTAATTCATTTTACTTCATTATTTCCGTTTGATTAATTACCCTTAAGTGATGGTGCCGACTCTGTAACAAGTGATCCCGTTACAATAACATTAGAAGATTAATCTTTACCTGTAGTTTTTTACTTTGAAAACGTCTAAATTAATTTTTAGGCGTTTTCTTTTTTTGAATGCGCTATAATGAATAAACTATAACAACATCTTTTGTGCTTTTTTTACAGCAGCGACCAATACATCGATCTCCTCTTTGGTATTGTAAAAGGCAAAAGAAGCCCGCACCGTTCCAGGAATTTGGTAAAAGTCCATAATCGGCTGTGTACAATGGTGTCCGGTTCGAACGGCAACGCCCAATTTGTCCAAAATACTTCCCACGTCGTAGGGGTGGATGCCTTCTAGATTGAAAGAAATAACCGCCGCTTTCTTGGCTGCCGTTCCATAAATGCGCAATCCTTCGATTTCAGACAATTTTTCGGTGCCGTATACCAACAACTCTTGTTCGTAGGCCGCAATATTTTCCAAACCAATGCTGTTCATATAATCGACGGCAGCTCCCGTGGCAATACCTCCTGCAATGTTGGGCGTTCCTGCTTCAAATTTATGAGGCAAACCTGCATACGTCGTTTTTTCAAAAGTCACTGTTTCAATCATCTCACCCCCTCCTTGATAGGGCGGGAGCTGCTGCAACCAGGCTTCTTTTCCGTACAAAATTCCAACCCCCGTTGGTCCGCAAATTTTATGTGCAGAGGCCACGTAAAAATCAGCGTCCAAAGCTTGTACATCTGGCTTGATATGTGGACATGCTTGGGCGCCGTCTATCAAAACGGCAGCACCTGTGGCGTGTGCTTTTTCAATGATTTCCTCAATGGGATTGATGGTCCCCAAAGCATTGGAGATATGATTCACAAAAACCAGTTTGGTCTTTGAACTGAGCAAGGACGCATAGGCGTCCATCAACAATTCTCCTTGCGCATTCATAGGAATTACTTTTAGCAAGGCTCCTGTCCGCTCACACAGCATCTGCCATGGGACAATGTTGGAATGGTGTTCCAAAGCAGAGACGAGAACCTCGTCTCCTTTTTTGAGAAGCGTTGAAAATCCCATCGCAACGATGTTGATGGCGTGGGTGGTACCCGCAGTAAAAATCATTTCATACGGTTCTTTCGCATTGAAATGTTTTTGCAATTTGATACGTGCCTGTTCATAGGCATCGGTCGCAACTTGGCTCAAGGTGTGAACCCCGCGGTGGATGTTGGCATTGTATCGAGAATAGTAATCGACAATAGTGTCGATGACGACTTGCGGTGTTTGATTAGTAGCTGCATTGTCAAAATACACCAATGGTTTGCCGTGTACCTGCTCTTGCAATATGGGGAAGTCCGCTCTTATTTTTTGAATGTCTAGCATAATGTATCAACTGATCTGAACGCCGTTGTCCACCCCTTCGGAAGAAGGTTGAACAAAGGCTAATTTTCCTTCTTTAGTATCTGTCATCAAAATCATCCCTGAACTCTCCACACCTCTCAAAGTCCGCGGGGCCAAATTGACCAATACAGAGACTTGTTGTCCTATGATTTCTTCCGGTTTGAAACTTTCTGCAATCCCCGAGACAACGGTTCTTACATCCACTCCAGTATCGACTTTTAAAACCAGTAATTTTTTTGCTTTTGGCATTTTCTTGGCTTCTAAAATCGTTCCGGTACGAATGTCCATTTTGGAAAAGTCTTCAAAAGTAATTTCCTCCTTCAGAGGGGCTGCTTCTTTTTGTTCCATCTCGTTTGCCTTTTTTGTAGCTTGTAGTTTGTCTAACTGTTGTTGTACCTCAGCATCTTCAATTTTGGCAAAGAGCAAAGTCGCTTGCCCAATTTGATGGCCTGATGCGAGCAATATCGCTTCGGATTCGATCGCGCTCCATTCCAAGGTGCTTTGGGAAGTGTTTAAAATATCTTTTAATTTTCGAGCTGTAAAAGGCAAAAAGGGTTCGCAGACCACCGATAGTCCTGTAGCGATTTGCAAGGCCACATACATAATCGTTTGTACGCGTTCCGGATTGGTTTTAATTTGTTTCCAAGGCTCTTCATCGGCCAAATACTTGTTCCCCAATCGAGAAAAATTCATCAATTCACTCAAGGCTTCTCTAAAACGGTAGCGTTCGATTGATTTTGAGATTTTTTGTGGATAGGCTTTGATCTGCTCCAAAACCGCTTCGTCTGTTTCGGAAAAAACAGTCGGCGTCGGAACGACGCCATCGTAATATTTGTTGGTCAATACGACCACACGGTTGATGAAATTTCCAAAAATAGCCACCAACTCATTGTTGTTGCGTGCTTGAAAATCTTTCCACGTAAAATCGTTGTCTTTGGTTTCTGGAGCACTTGCAGTCAAAACATAGCGCAAAACATCTTGCTTGTCTGGAAATTCTTCCAAATACTCGTGCAACCAAACGGCCCAGTTTTTTGAGGTGGACAATTTGTTTCCTTCCAAGTTTAAAAATTCATTTGCTGGGACGTTGTCTGGCAAAATATAGTCGCCATGAGCTTTAAGCATCGCTGGAAAAATAATGCAGTGGAAGACGATGTTGTCTTTTCCGATAAAGTGCACCAACTTGGTGTCTTTGTCTTTCCAATAAGGCTCCCAGTCTTTCCCTTCTCTAGCCGCCCATTCTTTGGTAGACGAAATGTATCCGATGGGGGCGTCAAACCACACATAGAGTACTTTTCCTTCTCCTCCTGCTGCAGGAACCGGAATTCCCCAATCCAAATCTCGTGTGACGGCTCGTGGTCGCAATCCATCGTCAATCCATGATTTAACTTGGCCATAGACGTTTGATTTCCAATCGTTTTTATGACCTTCTAAAATCCATTCTTTTAAAAAGGCTTCGTGTTGGTCCAAAGGCAAAAACCAGTGTTTGGTTTCTTTTAGGCTCGGTAAATTGCCTGTAATTGCGGACTTTGGATTGATCAAATCTGTGGCGTTGTGAGAAGTTCCACATTTTTCACACTGATCGCCGTAACTTTCTTCATTGCCACATTTTGGACAAGTACCCACCACAAAACGATCTGCGAGGAATTGTTGCGCCTCAGCATCGTATAACTGTTGGTCTACTTTTTCGACAAAAGCGCCTTTGGCATTCAACTCTTTAAAATAATCGGAAGCGGTCTCGTGGTGTATGGCAGCAGAGGTCCGCGAGTAGTTGTCAAAAGTAATGCCAAAATCCGCAAAAGATTTTTTGATGATTGCGTGGTATTTGTCCACTACGTCTTGAGGGCTGACGCCTTCTTTTTTGGCGGTAATGGTGATCGGAACCCCGTGCTCATCAGAGCCACAGACAAAGGCGACATCGGCTCCCTTTCCTCTCAAATAGCGTGCGTAGATATCAGCAGGAACATAGACCCCTGCCAAATGTCCGATGTGTACCGGTCCATTCGTATAAGGCAATGCGGCAGTAATGGTTACTCTTTTGGGATGACTCATTCGATAAATTTATGACTGCAAAGTTACGGATTAATGTTGGTTTTTTATCACTTTGATTGGTTTTCAAAACAGGAAATACTTGCAAAGAATAAATTGTATTTTTGTTAAAAACAAAAATGTTGAAGCTACTTCTCACGTCTCTTATAGGAATCCAACTCGCCATGGCACAAACAACTCACTTTCTCCGACCTGCATCTCTTCAAAAAGGAGATACCCTCGCAATTGTAGCTCCTGCGGGAATAATCAAGAATGAAGCCAGCATTTTACAAGCCGTCTCCTTGGCAGAAAGTTGGGGTTTGGAAGTGCTTTTGGGTCGATCTGTTTTTGAAAAAAACGCTCATTTTGCAGGCACAGACGCAGCCCGTTTGGAAGCTGTTCAATGGGCGTTGGACCACCCTGAAATCAAAGCAATTTGGTGTGCGCGTGGTGGTTATGGGACTGTACGCATTGTAGACGATTTGAATTTTGAAGCCTTTCGAAAATCCCCCAAATGGGTGATCGGCTACTCGGACATCACTGTGCTACACAGCCACCTCCACAATTTGGGTTTTGAAACCCTGCATGCGATGATGCCTGTGAACATGGAATTTCCCGAACTGGAACGACAAGAAAGTGTTGCCACTCTAAAGAAAGCCTTGTTCGGAGAAAAAATCACCTATGCCTTTCCGAGTTCTTCACACAATAGAAAAGGCAGTATTTCCGGCGTTTTGGTCGGCGGAAACTTGACGCTTCTCGAAAGTCTTTTGGGAAGTGATTCTGAGGTACTTACCCAAGGAAAAATTTTGTTTATCGAAGAGATTGGCGAATACAAATACCACATCGACCGCCTGCTGCGCTCTTTGAAAAGAGCCGGCGCCTTAAAAAACTGCAAAGCTTTGTTGGTGGGAGGCATGTCCCAAATCAAAAAAAATAATCCGGCTTATGGGCAGCTTGTGGAGGAGTTGATCTTGGAAGTGGTCGAAGACACCACCTATCCTGTGATTTTTGACGTGCCTGCTGGTCATGACCCGGAAAATCGGGCACTCTTTATGGGTCGTAATGTAGAAATTGAAACTACTTCAGAACAGGTCCTTCTCAAATTTGTAGACTGAGTCTGTACAAATCCTCTTATTTGTTAGAAAGGATTGCTTTGGTTTTGTAACTTCTAGTCTAAAAATGGCAATACACAACGAATTGGGTGTCCTTGGTGAGAAGTTGGCTGTGGCACTACTGCAAAAAAAAGGATACACCATTTTGGAACGCAATTGGCGCTACTTAAAAGCCGAAATCGACATCTTGGCCACCAAAGAAGATGTCTTGGTCGTGGTGGAAGTAAAGACACGTTCTACCGATGTTTTTGGGGACCCACAAAATTTCATCTCTTCCAAGAAAATAAAACTTTTGGTGATGGCTGCCAATCAATATGTGATTGCTCGGAATCTAGACCACGAGGTGCGCTTTGACGTGGTAGCTGTCCTTCTCCAAAAAAACAAAAAGAAATTGCTGCATCTTGAAAATGCCTTTTTACATTTTTAGCGGCGTTTTTTGAGTTGTTTGGCCAGGGTTCTGAAGATTTTGGGCTTGGCGAGAGTTGCTTTTTATGCCTGCTAGCTGGCTGACCAATAAGATTGGTGGTATTAGTTTTCTTGAGGACTTCGAAGACGATGGACGCTTCGAGATGGTCGGGGTGAAAAAAGCAAGCTCTTCTTTGTTTTAGAGAAAAATGCCTGAACGCAAAAGAAAAAGAGTAAAAGTCCTAAAAAAATGATGTAAGAGCTCTTTTATTCGGATGCTTCGGAAGAAAAATATTTGACAATGGCTTCTTTCATCAGCACGGTTTGTTCTCCTGCTTTCAGGGTTGGCAATGCTGCTAATGTCTTGTAGTGGGGCCAACCGTCGGGATCGATAAAATCAAATTCGTAATACCCATAGGGCTCTAACAACCGACAAATGGCGATGTGCATCAGATTGATTTTTTCGTCTTTTTTAAAACTGTGAAGTCCTTGTCCGAGTTCTTGAATCCCGATCAAATAGAGAATGGCGTCCAAGTCCAACAAATCTCCTTCTGCAAATTTGTCCGAAAGAAATTGCACCACACGTTCCCAATTTTCTTTCAATTCGATATCTCTTGACATGCTTTTATTCGTTTTAAAAGGCAAAGATACGGTATTTGAACCTGTGTTCTGCCGTTTGTGCTTTTCGGATTTTAAGAGAAAACCAGTGTGTTTCTTTTCTCGAAAGAAGGGCAAAGAAAAGCCTCATAACAATGGTGTTTTTTAGTATCTTCGATTTACAATCGGTTTTAAATAAAAAAACGCGCTGTTATGAACCATGAAAAAACAATTGAAAATCTTTACGAAAAGGTCAAGCGCATTGACAGCAAAGGAGATTTAGCCTCTTATATTCCGGAATTAGCGAATGTGAATTCCGAAAGTTTTGGTGTGTACATTTCAACGATCAATTCTTCAACCTTCGGAGTTGGGAATTATTCCGATAAATTCTCTATTCAGAGTATCGCAAAAGTCCTTTCGCTAAGTTTGGCATACCGTATTATTGGTGAAAATATTTGGAAAAGAGTCGGGGTAGAGCCTTCTGGGACTGCATTTAATTCCCTTATTCAACTTGAAGCTGACAAAGGGATTCCCAGAAATCCTTTTATAAATGCTGGGGCAATTGTAGTTGCTGACATACTCATTAGCAATTTGGACAATCCCAAAGAAGATTTCTTGGCTTTTGTGAGAGGCATTTCAAACGATTCAGAAATCAATTATTCCACAGATATTTCGCTCTCAGAAAAGAGCGTTGGATTTAGAAATGTTGCACTCTGTAATTTGATAAAATCATTTGGAAATATTGAAAATGATCCTTCCGAAGTACTTGATTTCTATTTTCATCTCTGCTCGCTTGAGATGAATTGCAAGCAGCTTTCCGAATTGTTTATATTCCTTGCTAACGATGGTTGTAGTTTGTTTGAGGACAAAGAAATTCTCAGCCAAAGCCAATCAAAAAGGGTCAATGCTTTGATGCAAACTTGTGGGTTTTATGACGAATCTGGAGAATTTGCTTTTAAAGTTGGCCTTCCAAGCAAGAGTGGTGTAGGAGGAGGAATTGTAGCAGTACACCCTAAACAATATACGATTGCTGTCTGGAGCCCAAGACTAAATAAGAAAGGAAATTCGTACAAAGGGATAAAGTTTCTTGAAGAATTTACAACGAAAACCAAGCTGTCAATATTTTAAAATATCTACTGAAAATATTGAAGACCGCTTTACAAATCTCTAAAAACATCCTTCGGTATTCCTGCCTGTCCTTTTGTGTTTTTGGGAAATAAAAATGAATAAAAAATGGGAATTTTCCTATTTCTTTTTTTACCTATTTCCCCATTCCGTAACTTTTAATATTTTGTGGAAGATTTCGGTATTTTCATAGATGCCTATAAATTCTTGTGAACCCGGCCCATAAGCAAAAACAGGTATCAATGTAGCGGAATGCCCTTTTGTAGAAAAAACCATCTCAATGTCACGGTAATCACTGTACTCAGTGCCGTCCTTTCGAAGGCGTTTTTCTGCTGCCAATGCAAAACCTCCCGTTTCATGGTCCGAAGTTACAATGACCAACGTTTCGCCATCTTTTTCGGCGTAATCTAAGACTTTCCCGATTGTTTGATCAAAATCGATGAGTTCTGAAACAAGGTATTCACCATTGTTTTCATGGCCCGCCCAATCGATTTGTGAGCCTTCAGACATCAAGAAAAAGCCCGAAGCTTCCTTGCTTAAAAACTGAATCGCTAAGGCGGTCGCTTTTGAAAGAAAATTCCCTCTCCCTTCGCTAAATTTGGGCATCGCATCTTTTGCCAAAAGATAGCCCTGCTTTTTGTGGGCTTTTATGTGTTCAAAATCGGTTAGTGCAATCGTATCAATCTCAAACTGATTTTTAGTGAACGCACTCCACAAGTTACGATTGCCCTTGTTTTGATTGAAAAATTGCAACCCTCCTCCTGCAAAAAAATCAATAGTTGAGTGTGGCAACTGGGACGCAATTTCCTCGGTGTTTCCCCTACTTTTCGAATGGGCATAGAAACTTGCAGGTGTCGCATGTGTTATGGATGATGTGGCAACAATTCCTGTTTGGATGTTTTTTGAGGATGCTATTTCTACAATGTTTTCAACAGGTGTTGCGTCGTCTGCTACTCCAATAGCACCATTGAACGTCTTGAGCCCACAAGAAAAAGCGGTAGCTCCTGCCCCTGAGTCTGTGATGGCTTGTCTCGAAGAAGCTGTTTTTATCAATCCTATGTTTTGAAACCGAGAATAATTGACTGCCGAATCTTTGAAATAAAAAGCAGCAGAAATATGAGACAAACCTGTGCCGTCACTGATCAACAGTATGACATTTTTAGGATGTTCAATTTCATTTTTTTCGTTACTTATTCCTTTGCAGTTGAGCAGGGTCAGCAATGTGCATCCTAAAAAAAGGCTGGTTGTTATTTTCATCTTAAATCTTTTGTGCTTGCAAGCTATTCTTTTATCCTCAAACCGCGATGCTGTCATCTGATTTTTTCTGTTCGTTTCTTTAAAATCCTTACTTTGTATTGGCTTTGTCTTCTCAAATTGCTTTCAACAAAAGAGAGTAGCCGTTTTTAAATTTATCGACATTTCCAGGCAAATGAAAAAACTCAAACTCACTTGTAGAACCATCCGAATTGGGAAACACAAGGAAGGAAACCCGTTTGAAGCCCAAATCCATTACAGGGCCCTATCAAGTGCCTTGAAGGACAGAAATCGTGGCAAGAAAACGCTTGTCCTTGCAGCTTGAAGTAGACCAGAATTCCTAAAATCAAAGTCGTATATTTGAAGCGGTTTTATTCCTAAACATCATGAATACATTCGACATCATCATTGCTGTATTGCTGCTCTTCGGATTTGTACGCGGCCTTTTCAAAGGTTTGTTTGTAGAAGTCGCATCTTTAGCAGCGCTTATTGGCGGTATTTATGGAGCGATTCATTTTTCGGAGACGGTAGGCACTTATTTAAAAGCTTATGTAGATTGGGAGGAAAGTTACACGACTCTTGGCGCCTTTGCCATCACTTTTATTGGAATTGTGGTCCTCGTGTCCTTGGCCGGGAAAATCCTAACCAAAATTGCTAGTTTTGCTACTTTGGGGCTCATCAACAAAGTGTTGGGCGGTGTTTTTGGTGCCTTGAAGATCGCCCTGATTCTCAGTGTTGGCCTCGGCTTTTTTATGAAAATGAACAACGCGCTGCCTTTTGTCAGCAAAGAACAAATGAAAACTTCCGTCTTGATTGCGCCCATCAAAGAGCTAGCTCCGCTGCTCTTTCCCTCTTATGCGACACCCGAAGGCTTCGATTTTAAAAACCCTTTGGATGAAATGTAGTGTTCTCGGATGTGGTTGGCTCGGCTTGCCCTTGGCCAAACAATTGATCCAGCAGCAGTGGTCGGTCAAAGGCTCCACCACCTCATTGGAAAAGCTACCTCTTTTAGAAAAAGAACAGCTACAACCCTTTCTCGTTCAAATTGACAACAATAAAATCTCTGGAGACCTCAACGCTTTTTTAGAAACCGATGTTTTGGTGATCTGCGTTCCTTATGGACAACAAAAAAACAATTTCAAAGCCTACCAAGAATTGGCACAAGCCGTCGCATTCTCCCCCATCAACAAGGTGGTTTTTATCAGCTCTACTTCCGTATATGCAGCGTGCAATAGCGCTGTTTCGGAATCTGAAAACACCCCAATGAATCCTGACAAACACGGGTTGGTTGCTTTGGAAAAGCTTTTTTTACAGCATCCCAATTTTCAAACAAACGTCCTTCGTTTTTCGGGACTGATTGGAGGTACCCGCAACCCTGGGAATTTTTTTAAAGAAGGAAGGGTTGTGCAAAACGGTTTGGCTCCAATAAATTTGATTCACCTAGACGACTGTGTCGGAATTCTATGCAAAATGCTCAAGGGGAGTCATTGGGGAGAAGTTTTCAATGCCGCTGCCGACAGCCACCCTACACGCAAAGAATTTTACACGGCTGCCGCCTTAAAACTCGGCAAAAACCCAGCTGTTTTTATGGAAAACCTTGATTTTTCTTACAAGACCGTTTCCAGTAAAAAAATAAAAACACACTTTGACTATTCCTTTATCCACGCAGACTTGATGGATTTACTGTCCTAAGACAGCGCCAATAAAGGGATACTATTTTTTCAAAAGATCTCGCAAGGCCTCCTCGAGAGATTCAAACTCAAATACAAAGCCCGCCTCTTTGATTTTTTGAGCCGACACCCGACTTCCGTTTGTCAAAATAACTGCCATCTTGCCAAATACCAACCGAAGGAGAAAAGCAGGGATATTGGGCATAAAAAAAGGTTTTTGGAGCTGTCGGGCAATTGCCATACTGAGCTGAGCATTGGTCGTGTCGTCTCCAACCACAGCATTGAAGCTGCCTCGCATTTTGGGTTTGTTAAGCGCCATCAAATACATGTTGCACAGGTCTGAAATATGAATCCACGGCAGGTATTGCTTGCCGGTTCCGATGGCAGATCCCAATCCTATTTGGAAAGGAGGAAGCATTTTTTGAAGAGCGCTTCCTTTCTTTGCCAAAACCACACCGGTTCTCAATTTTACCGTTCGGATTCCCAAAGAGGCAATTCGATTCACCGAATCTTCCCAATCCCTACACACATGTGCCAAAAAATCAGCTCCTGAAGGGTATTCCTCTGAAAAAAGCGTGTCTGAAGTTTGGCTTCCATAAAAGCCCGTAGCAGATGCAGATACAAAAGATTTTACCTGGTGTGGACTTTTCGAAAGCGCTTGGTAGAGCAATGCTGTAGATCGGGTTCTGCTTTTTAAAATAAGTTCTTTTCTTTGGGCCGTCCACCGACCAGAAGCTACATTTTCTCCTGCGAGGTGAATGATGTGAGTTGCCTTCAAAAAACAGTTGGTGTCGATTTCGTTCTTTTCCAAATCCCAAATGTAATACGTGACGTTTTCAGTCGCTTTTCGAGGGCTGCGTGAAAGGATGGAAACGGCATAGCCTTGTGCTGTCAACAAGGATGTGAGGGCTTTGCCAACCAATCCTGAGCCGCCAGTAATCAAAATCGTTTCTTTCATAAACTGCATGCTAAAAATCAAAAGGGTAAAAATACTTGTTTTTCTTGAGTTTTACAGCAAACAAAGCGCTGCAAAAATCCCTTTCTTTTTTGAATACCTAAAAAAACTGCTTGGTGGCAATGTAGAAAAAAACGGAAGTCAACCTTTCTTAAAGTTCCTTTAATGCTTCTTGAGAAACCCAACCAATCTTGCCGTCGGCCAATTTGATTTTTTTCCAAGTGTCTATTTGGTCCAACACCAATACTTTGGTTCCTTCATGCAATTCAAAAACAACGGCGCTGGTTTCCGAAGGCGCATTGTTTACCTCGATTTTTTGGAAGAAAATAATGGCCGCTGTTTCATTGCTGCTCCGTCGGTCTTCTCGGATAGAAAAAAGCAAGGTAAGGGAAAGGAAAAACACCGCCGATAGTGCAATCACAAAATACGTCCGCCTGTAAGAGGGGCGATAAGAAAAGTAAAACAGCAAGAAGAAAACACCGGTTAACAAAGAAAAAACAACGGCCAACACCGCCCATTGGTCGTGGCTGAGCTGTTGGATGTATTGGATGTTGAGTTTTTGAAAAAAAGTCAAAGGAAGCGCCTCAATTGTATCGATGGCCATGCGCTTTGCAAAACGCAAATTGGAAGCCGCCTCCTGATTTTGAGGATCCAATTGCAAGGCCTTCTCGTAGTTGTAGATGCTGGGCGCGATTTGATTGGTTTTGTAAAAAGCGTTTCCGAGGTTGTAATACAGTTCCGTAGAAACAAATCCACGGTTTTCTATCTGTTCGTACAAAGAAATTGCCTCTACAAACTGATTGTTTCTGTACAATTCGTTGCCTTGATCAAACAAGGATTCATTGGTTTGGGCTGCGGCATTCGAAATTCCAAAAAGGGCGCCTAAAAAAAGTGCGACAATGCACAGCAGCACTTTGTTTTGGAATGGTTGTAGCTGTGTTTGAAAATAAGTCATGTCCTGTGATTTTATTCGGTTCCTGCGTTAGCGGTCTTTTAAAACTGTTTGTCCAGTTTAGCGATGATCTCTTTTGCTTTGTCGTATTCTTGCTGTGTCGTCACATTTGACACGGGTGCGTATCTTGCAAAATCACAGTCGTCCAAAACGGCTGTAAATGCAGTAACTGTTTCAGAAGAAACGCCTCTTTTTTCCAACAATTCGGTTATACGTTCTTTACTGATCTCGGCAGTCTCTATCTGTAACTTTGCCTTCAAATAATTGTGCAATGCCTTTTCCAAAGCGACATAAAACGCTTCTTTTTTACCCAATTCTTTTTTGGCAATCGACAAGTGTTTTCGGGCAAGTTTGTCCGCTTTTCGAGTTCTGTTACCGATCAAATCGCGGGCTCTTGCTTTTTGCTTTTTACCAAGTAGAACTCCCAAAGGAATCAGGAGCAAAGGCAGGAGTAGTAGTACATAAAAAAGAGTCGATTTGAAAAAAGAAGAACTTTCTTTTTCCACAAAAACCGTTCTGTTTTGAAGGTACCTAAAATCGTTTTTAGAGGCTACAATTTTTTGTTTGTTGGCCGCTTTTATCCCTCCAGAATCCGTTGGTAATTCCTTGCCTTCAGTCACGTGAATGAGTAGTTCTTCAGAAGTCAGGGTGTGGTATTTCTTTTCTTTCGGATTGAAATAGGAAAAAGAGACTGTTGGAATTTTGTATTTTCCTTTGAACTGAGGAACGAGGGTATATTGGTCGTAAATTTTTCCTTTTAACCCTTTGATTCCGGAGACAGAAGTTTTTAACTGTTCTTTGTGTTCGGGCGTATAAACTTCCAGTTCATTCGGTGTTGTAATGCTGGGAAGGCTGAACAATTTTAAGTTGCCTTTTCCCGAAACAGCGACTTGCAATTGCGTAGATTCATTGGCTTTCAAGCTTTTTTTACTGCTGCTTACTCGCAAGTCAAAATCGCCGACGGCTCCCATAAAATCTGCTGGTTTTCCTTTCGTTGGCAGGGGCTTGACTTGAATTCTCTTTTGAAATGTTTTGAAAGATTTTCGAATGTTTCTCGTAATTGGATTTCCAAAAAAGTCTCCACGTCCCGTTGGCACTCCGATGATCAAATCCGTTTTGATCGGATCCAAGACCAATTTTCCAGACTTTTGAGGGATCAAAACTGTTTTTTTGATGGCAAAATACCGGTAGTCTTCTCCTTGGTATTTGCCGTTTTCTACTTGAATTTTATCGATTTTAATGTCTTGGTTCCAAAAGCCTTTGTAGGCTGGAAATTCCTTAAAATCAAAGTCACTGATGGCTACATTATTGCTGAAATACAAGCGGTATTCTACATAAATCCCCTCGCCAATATAGGGCTTTGTGTCGGATACCAAGACTTCCAAATGCACGTTTTGATTGGCGATGTAGTCCGGATCGTTTGGGTCTTTTGGCAGTTCAATTGCTTCGACCACATGCACTTTTACAGTGTTGGATTGGATGCGTTTTCCCTCGTAGGTTATGGTTGCTCCCGATATGCGTAAATTTCCCTTGCGAATGGGGGATACGATATAGCTATAGGTTTGTGAATAGCTGGATTTCCCATTGATCCAAGATTGATTGACCGATTGACTAGGGCCGCCAAGAACGTCAAAGTTTTTAAAGTTTGGAGGGCTGAAATTGTCCGCTCCTTGTTTGTTGATGGTAAACTCAACACGCAGTCTTTGATTGACGCCCAACTTGTTCTTACTGACTTTGGTCTTGAACGCTACTTGAGCAAACAAAGCCTGTGTCAACAGTAATAGGAAGATGTATGTGCCTTTAAATTTCATTTTTTTTTAAATTTTTAAGATCCTCGTGTTCAACGTGTTCTTTGAGGGGTCTTACCAGTCTTTTTCTTGGGGGTTTTTTTGCGGCCCTTTTATCTTTTGAGCATTTACTTTCTTTTGTGTCTTTTTTTCTTCATTGTTCATGGTTTCTAACAGCTGTTTTATCTGTTCGGCAGTCATTTTGAGTGGCTGTGGTTTTTGCTGCTCCTTTTTTTCTTGGTCTTTTTTGGCTTGGTCCTTCTGGCCTTCCTTTTTCTTTTCTTGTTCTTTTTTCTCCTGGTCTTTTTTGTCTTGTTCTTTCTGGTCCTGTTCTTTTTTTTCTTGGTCCTTCTTGTCTTTGTTTTGATCTTTCTTTTTCTTTTCTTCTTCCAACTTTTTTCGCAAGGCATTCAAAGCGGCATCTGTCGGAAATTTTTTCAACCCGTCATCAACGGTTGCAATGGCTTTTTCTAATTTGCTGTGAACAAACTCTTTGCCGCCCTTGTTAAAATAACCGGTTGCGTTTAATTGTGCTTGTAAGGTCAAGCTCGCAAAAAAGAAAAACCCCAGTGCTAATTTTTTCATCGTGCTTCTTTTATTTCGATTACGGATTCCAATTTTTTCATGTAGTCTTTGTAGTTCGCCACTGTTTTGTCTTTTAACAAAGCTTTGTCCATGAGTTCCAACGCTTTTTTAAACTGAAACTTTTCCAACAAGGCGTCGGCCTTCTTTTTCATCTTTTTGGCGTAGTTTGAAGGAGGGTCTTGCTTGTTTTTATTTGTTTCTTCTTCTTGTTTTTTCAACTGTTGGAGGGCGTGGGCCAAATTGTAGCGGGTCTCTTCGTCTTTGGAGTTATTGCGCAAGCTGTTTTTAAATGCTTCGACTGCCTTTTCAAAGTCCTTTTCAGCAACGTGTGCATTGCCAATATTGTGATGGGTCTGTGCCTTTTCTTGGGGTGTTTTGGCGCCTTTCAACGCCAACTCGTATTGCGTGATTGCTTCTTTGTAGTTGGTTTGTTCGTACAAAGCGTTTCCTAAATTGTGGGCTGCTTTGAAATAGGTCGCTGCTTTTTCCGTAGCTTTTTTATAGGATATTGCAGCCTCCGTAAGTTTTTTGTTTTTGTACAGCTCGTTTCCTTCTCTTACAAAGCGACGTGCTTTACGCTGTGCAACAAGTGTATCTTGCTGAGCAAAGGCAGAAAAGCTGCAAAGAAAGAGTAGGAGTAAATGTCGTATGTTCATGTGTTTCTTTTTGAAAAAGTCGTTCAAGGATGGCTGAATGACTTTGCTTATTTCTTTTTTTGTTCGTGAAACAAATCCATTTTTTGCAGCCATTTGGTTTTCTTTTCGTGCAAAAACACATCGAGCAACAAAAAGAACAGGCCAATGGCAACAAACCATTGAAACTGATCTTTGTAATCTGAAAATTGTTTGGTTTCAAACTCGTGTTTTTGTGCATTGGCAATTACGTCCACAATTGCGTTGACTGGTTTTTCGGTTCGGTTTCCATCTATATAACGCCCTTGCGTCTTTTCGGCGATTTCTTTCAAAACCTCCGCATGCCTTTGGGTGATGACCACCTCTCCTTTTCGGTCCTTTTTGTAGGTCATGCGTCCGTTTTTTCGAATGGGAATAGGTTGTCCTGATTCGGTACCCACACCTACCGTAAACACTTTTACTCCGTTTTCTGTCAGGGTTTCAGCAAGAGAAATTGTCTGCGCTTCATGGTCTTCTCCATCGGATAAGATGATCAAAAACTTGTTGGTTTGATCGTCGTTATTGTAATAGGTTTTTGCCAAATCCAGCGCCTCATTGATGGCGGTTCCTTGACTTGACACCATGTCTGGATTCGCATTTTTCAAAAACATTTTTGCAGATGCGTGGTCCGTAGTGATGGGCAGCAAGGGGTATGCACTCCCTGCATAGACAATGATTCCGATGCGATCGCTTCCCAAGTTTTCTATAATCTTGGATATAATTTGCTTGGACTTTTCCAATCGGTTCGGGGCGATGTCTTCTGCCAGCATGCTTTTGGATACGTCCAAAGCAAATACAATGTCTACTCCTTCTCGTTTTACTGTTTTTAGTTTGGTGCCCATTTTTGGATTGACCAAGGACAGAATCAAAAAAGAAAGCCCCAAGGAGAAAATCACCACTTTTAAAATCGCTTTAAACGTGGAGGTTGTCGGTGCTATTTTGGACAACAAACCCGCTTCGGCAAAGTGCCGTTGTTTTTTCTTTTTCCACAAAGCATCCCCAACAAACACAAACATTACGAGGAGGAGGACTGCAAAAAAATAAAAATAAATAGGTGCTTCTAATTTGTACATTTTCTAAAGGGGTATCATTAGTGATGTTTTCAAATAAAACTTCGAAAAACTGTGTTTCTCAGAATAAATTCCAAAAGCAACAGCCCAATAGCTGCCAACACAAATTGTCGGAACTGTTCCTTGTAATTGTAATATTTAAACTCTTCTACTTTTGTTTTTTCCAGCTTGTTGATTTCATCGTAGATGTCTTTTAGCTTGGAGTTATTGGTCGCTCGAAAGTATTTTCCCGCAGTTTCTTTTGCAATGTGTTTCAACAAAGTTTCGTCTATCTCTACTTTTTGCTTTCTAAACAACAAATTCCCCCTGTGGTCTTTTGCATAGGGGAAAGGAGCCATACCGTTGGTTCCAATCGCAATGGTATAGACTTTGATTTTCAACTCTTTCGCCAATTCTGTCGCGGTTCTTGGGTCGATAAATCCAGCTGTATTCACACCGTCTGTCAACAAAATAATCACTTTGCTTTTGGCTTTGCTGTCTTTTAGCCTGTTGATAGAGGATCCCAAACCCATGCCGATGGCCGTTCCGTCTTCGATCTGTCCGTATTGAATGGCGTCAATGGTCCTGTTTACAATCCCTTTGTCGCTGGTAATAGGCGTTTGTGTATAACTTTCCCCTGCATAGACCACGATTCCGATGCGGTCGTTGGGGCGTCGACTGACAAAATCGGAGGCGACTCTTTTGAGGGCTTCCAAGCGGTTTGGTTTCAAATCTTTTGCCAACATACTTCCAGAAACATCGATCGCCATGACGATGTCTATTCCCTTATTGGTTTTGGTGCGTTTGCTAACAGACACATTGCGAGGCCGCGCCAAAGCGACAAACAGCATCGAGAGGGCAAGCAACCTCAACAGGTACAAGACGGGTTTCAATTGGGCGATGAGCGACTTTTGAGCTGCAAATCCACGGGTGGAAGAAACGGTCAAGGTCGCGCTGTTTCTTTGGGCCGTGTAAAAAAACCAAAAAGCCAAAAGTGGCAAGCTCAATAGCCCCCATAAAAAACCTGGATTCTCGAATTCAAAATTTGTCCAATTCATCATTTATTCTATTTCTATGCCGATGCTGTTGAGCATCGTGTTCAAAAGGGTTTGCGTTTCTTCGGACGCTGCCTTGCAAATTGTCAGTACTTGCCATCGTTTATTTTCTTTGGAAAAACCGATGAGTCTGAAGGTCTTTTCAGTACCTTTTTGACTGAATTTTCCAGATAAAAAAGCACCTGAAAGCTTGCTTTGCAAAACTGCTGGTTGTCGTTCGTATTCGAAATTTTCAATTTCTTTCTGGTCTTGCATGCTTTGAAGGGTTGTCTGCAGTACTTGTTCTAATTGGGGTGCGATTTCAGGCACATAGCCTAGAACAGTTACCGTTACTTCCAATTGCGCCGCTGCATTGTCATACCTGTAGATGCCAACCGTTTCCAAAACACTTTGAGCCTGAAGAGGGACTGTGTCAGATTGCAAAGGGATGTTCATAGGAGCGCGCATGGTCATTGGAGGGTTTCCAAAAGAATGCACTTGCCATTTGTCAGGGGCTAGTTCTTGAAGGTTGCTACTGCTGTTATAAGATTTCTTTGAGCTGTTGTTTTGGTCGCTAGAATTATTTGTAAACAACCACAGAATTGTGCTGATAGCCG
>TARA_B110000967_G_scaffold153824_1_pt1 | contig 54388 bp, 49 predicted proteins | sample TARA_B110000967 | Tara Oceans TARA_B110000967 (sample SAMEA4397903) | marine metagenome | biome: Polar Biome; feature: [DCM] deep chlorophyll maximum layer (ENVO:01000326); material: water (ENVO:00002006), including particulate matter (ENVO:01000060) such as... | depth 35 m
GGTAGGCCAAGATTGTGAAGACGAAGATACCGATGCAGATGACGATGACGATACTGGTGAAGACAACGAGCCTGTAACAGGCTCAATTACAGGAACTTGGAAAATTGAACCTATTGCAGGTGCGTTGGGTGTGGGTCCAACTAAAGGAAACATCACTTGGTGGTCAAACAGTGGGGAAGATGTAACGACAAGAGCTTGTCTTATGGATGATGAATTCGTATTTAGAACAGACGGTTCATTCTCGAATGTGATGGGAGAAAATACTTGGTTAGAAGGATGGCAAGGAGGTGACGGTTGTGGTACACCTGTGTATCCACATAACGGTGCTGCTACTGATTACACGTATGCGTACGATGCTGACGCCGGAACAATTACTGTAAACGGAGTTGGAGCGCATCTCGGTCTTCCAAAAGTGCACAACGGAGGTGAATTGGTTTCTACTTCTGAAGCTGCAGGAATCGAAAGCATTACTTACAACATTGTTGAAATGTCAGCTGATAGAATGATTGTCGACATTGAATTTGGTGGCAATGGCTTTTGGACGTTCATTCTAAAAAAAGAAACTGATCTATCGGTCAAAAATCCAGATTTGAATTCAATTGATATATACCCAAATCCAGTTACAAGTACTCTCTATATAAATTCTTACACAATTGAACTAACAAAAGTTGAAATATTCTCATTGTTGGGCAAAAAAGTAAAGGAAGTTACAACAGACTTTAATTCAATTAATGTAGATGAACTAACCAACGGGATTTATTTTATTAAGGCTTATTCCGGAAATAGGCTCATAACTAAAAAAATGATTAAAAAATAACATTTAGTCATCTACAATGTAAGTGTAACTCTTTGTTAAATTTGGCCTTATAAAATTTTGGTTCAACAAAAAGGTGAAGAAAGCGTAGATGTTTTTGGTTTGTAATACAGTCTTTTTGGTGCTTCAATTATACTATTGGTTTCAAAGCAATTTTAAACATTTACAATGTTCCATAAAATATAGCAAAAAGTTAAGCTTTTATAATGCGTTTGCAGCTGATATTTTACATAACGTAAATTATCAGTTGCGAATGTTTTTTAGACGCTGCGAAGCAAACCGCTTAATAGTTTAATGACCCAAGTTCCAATTATTCTTATGAAAGCGAAAGCTTCTGGGATATTTTACATAATAGAGAATTATAGCTACATATCTAGATTATTCTAACGAAGCCACAATTAGCTTGTCATAATTACTATCGATATAAGTCAAAAGACATTATATCTGTAATTATGTCAAATATCGCCCAAAAGCGCTATTACGCTAATTGCAGTAAAATGTACTATAATTTACATTATGTTAAATAGGTTTTTTTAAAACAAACAACCACTATACTACTCTTATTTTGAAAACAATAAAGATGATTTGGGATCTTAAAAAAATTTAATCCTTGAAAAAACGTTTGAAACCGATGCGTTTGAGCATCTTCTTCTCCATGTTCCAGAAAAATTGGAACTGACCAAAAAGAGCACCGACAAAAACCAAAGTAATTTGGTATATCGGAAAAATAAGTAGAATGCGGACAGGCCAATACACGTAAGGAGTTGTCGTTTTTCTGTCCAAACCAATCAAATGGGTAATCGGATCTGCCAAGCGTGTGGCCAAAGTACCGTTGATGGCAAAAACAAGAAGAATCAAAAGGATTTGAAAATTGGATGTGATGCCCCAGCGCGTTTTTAACTTGTCCATGGTGATGATTTCATTCGTGTGTAAAAATACATTATTCTATCGCATTTGAATGCAAAACAGCTTGGAAAATAAAAGTTGAAATTGGAAAAACCTTGTTTTCAAAACCTTACAAAATTCCAAAAAAAAAGGCCTGCATTGCAGGCCTTTTAAAAACGATGGGTGGAAGACGGGATTCGAACCCGCGACCCTCGGTACCACAAACCGATACTCTAACCAACTGAGCTACAACCACCATGTTTAACGGGTGCAAATTTACACTATTTCAACAATTGCACAAACATTTTTTTTAAATTAAATCCCCCAATTCACGAACAGCTACATAACGCTCTGTGCTAAAGCCTTCTGCACTTTCCACACCAATCATTCTTCCCAAATCATTGGCACGGTACAACACACTATTGATGAAGTTTTGACTCGTAATTGGCGATTCGGGCTCCTTGCTGTTCGGGTCGAAAAACTGGGAAGCATGTGCTTTTACTGCCTTTTCTTTTACATCCATAAATCCGGTGACGTCTACCACAAAATCGGGTTGGGTGTTTTTCCACTGCATGTAATGATATACTTGTTTTGGCCTCCAAGCAGCTTGCGAAATCTCTTCAACTTTAGTTGTGATCTTTCGCAATCCAGACAAAAAACAAGCATCTGAAACCAATTGACTTCCTTTAGGATGGTCAAGATGCCTATCCTCAATTGCATTGCACAGGACCACCTCGGGTTGGTATTTACGAATCACTTCGACGATGGCCATTTGATGTGCTTTGTCATTGACGAAAAAACCGTCTTCAAAACCCATATTCTCTCGCAGGACTGCCCCGATGATTTTTGCTGCATTCATCGCTTCCTGAGTTCGAATGGCCACAGTACCACGGGTACCCAACTCTCCCCTGGTAAGGTCCACGATACCGACCTTTTTGCCCTTCGAAATTTCTTTGGCAAGGGTAGCTGCGCATCCTAATTCTACATCGTCGGGATGGGCTCCAAAGGCCAATATGTCTAATTTCATAAAATTCTTATTTTACACGTATTTCAAATAAGCACAGCCTGGCCTAACCCTCAATCCAGTCGAGGACTTCTTGTGAAGACGGTCGCGTTTTTGGAGAAATTATTTTTTCCAAAACCCCTTCCCGATTCAACAAGTATTTTTGAAAGTTCCATTTTACTTTTGAATCTTGCAGACCGTTCTTGCTTTTCTCCGTTAAAAAAGCATACAATGGATGCTTTTTCCTTCCTTTTACACTTATTTTTTCCATCATGGGAAAGCGAACTCCGTAATTCAATTCACAAAAAGCAGCAATTTGATCGGAAGAACCCGGTTCTTGCCATAAAAAATCATTGGATGGAAAGCCGATGATGACCAAGCCCTCATCTTTGTAGCGCTCGTACAATGCTTGTAGTTCTTTGTATTGTGGTGTCAAACCACACTTAGAAGCCGTGTTTACAATCATGATTTTTTTTCCTTTCAAACTTGAGAAATCAAAGGGATTTCCTTTCAGGTCGTTGACAGTAAATGAGTATATTGAATTGATTTCTTGCATTTGAGGTTGTTCTTTAGTGGTTTGATTGAATTGAAATGACAAGCAAACAAGGACTAAAATGCTTAAAAAAAAGGTTTTCATAAGATCTCTTGTTTAAATTTTCAATACTCAAAAATACGAATTCCTTTTTAAAAAAATCGTAGAATTGCTCGATTTCAGTATCTTCGTTGCATGGTTGCAGTAACACTACTTGGAGGCGGCAATTTGGCGCAACATTTGGCCAGTGCTTTTTTTGCCGCTAACGGCATTGAACTTCGTCAGATTTACAATCGCAGTCTTGCGCCCATAGCGAAGTGGGAAGGAAAAGTCTTGGTCACAGACCAACTGGAAGCTTTGGTTGAAACAGACGTATGCATCATCGCTGTAAACGACCAATCTATCGAGGCTTTGTCAAAAAAAATAGCACCATTCAACGGCCTCCTACTTCACTGCTCTGGAAACCTTGATTTAGACGTCCTGCAAGCAAATACTCGGACGGGAGTACTCTACCCTTTGCAAAGCTTTAGCAAAGACAAGAAAACCGACTTTGGCAAGGTTCAACTTTGCTTGGAAGTGTCTAACACAGCAGACCATTCCAAGCTGCTTTTTTTGGCCAATTCTCTTTCTAAAAAAAATATTTGGATGACTACTGCACAGCGAAAAAAACTCCACCTCGCTGCGGTATTTGTCAATAATTTTGTGAATTACATGTATACATTGGGTGAAGAAATCTGTGAAGAAAACGGCATTCCCTTCGAAATCTTACATCCCTTGATTGAAGAAACAGCCCATAAAATTACCTTCCTCCCTCCTTCTCAGGCACAGACAGGTCCTGCAATTCGAAAAGATACACTAACTTTGGAGGCGCATAAAAAACAGTTGCAACACCAAAAGAAAGAAATTTACAGCTTGCTGACAGCAGCATTGCTAAACACCCAAAAATAAAATAGTTCCATGGAAAAAAGTTACAAAGAATGGATGCCACAGATTGACACCTTTATACTTGATGTCGACGGTGTTTTGACCAATGGCATGATCACAATCTACCCCAATGGTGAAATGCTCCGTCAAATGAATATCAAAGACGGCTATGCGCTGAAAACAGCCGTAGACGCCGGATACCGTGTCTGTGTGATTTCGGGCGGTAGCAACGAAGGCGTTCGTTTGCGGTTGGAAGGATTGGGGATTACAGATATTTTTCTTGGTATTCACGACAAATCAACGCGCTACCAAGAATTGCTCGACAAATACCAGCTTTCTCCCGACAATATTTTGTACATGGGCGACGACATTCCGGACTACCCAGTCATGAAAAAAGTAGGGTTTGCTTGTGCTCCCAGTGATGCCGCTCCAGAAATCAAAGAAATATGCAAATACGTCTCTCCTAAAAAAGGAGGGGAAGGATGTGTGCGCGATGTGATTGAGCAAGTGCTCCGGGTTCAAGGTAAATGGAATGGAAAATTCGATGCCAAATACGATTGATTTCCGAAATTCCTAATTTTTTTTCTCCAACATCGGAACAAATTTACATTCTTCCAATTCGTGTTTTTCAAAATGCTTCAAAGCGGTTCTTTTGTACAAATACATGATTTGTTTTGTAGTCCCAACAGGAATCACAAGCATCCCTCCTAGCTTCAGTTGTGCAAGCAGTGCTTTGGGAACAAATGGCGCTCCGGCAGTTACGATGATTTTGTCAAAGGGAGCATGGTCTGGCAAGCCTTTGTAACCGTCACCAAATCCTAAATACCTAGGTCGATACCCCAACTTGGGCAAAAACAGCTTGGTTTTCTTAAACAGTTCGTTTTGACGCTCTACACTAAACACTTCTGCTTGCATCTCCATCAAAACCGCGGTTTGGTAACCTGATCCCGTTCCTATTTCCAATACTTTATCGCCAGGCTTGATTTCCAACAGTTGCGTCTGATACGCAACGGTATAAGGTTGGGATATGGTTTGATCTGCTAAAATGGGAAATGCCTTGTCTTGGTAGGCAAAACTCTCGAAACTAGAATCCAAAAACAAATGCCTTGGAATTTTAGCAATGGCAGCCAATACGTTTTTGTTTTCAATTCCTTTGGCAGCAATTACTTTTGCCAGTTGATTTCTTAGTCCTTGGTGCTTGAGGGTGTCTTTCACAAATAGTTTACATTTTGAAGGCTTAAAATTAGCAATTAATCCCTAAAGATCTCTATTTTTGTGCAAACATATTTGCAGTGTTTGGTTTCTCCTTTACAAGACAATCACTGCCAGTTCCTTTTTGGACATATCCGTATTGAGTCGTAACAAATTGTAACTATTAAAGTCAACCTATGAAATTAAAAGCAGGAGTTTTAGGAGCAGGTCATTTAGGAAAAATACACCTACGGTTGCTGCAGCAATCTGAGCACTTTGAATTGATCGGGTTTTACGACCCTAGCAAAGAAAATGCCACCGCTGTATCAAAAGAATTTGGCTACAAAGCCTTTGATACCATTGACCAGCTACTTCGAGAAGTGGATGTTGTGGACATCGTTACTCCTACCCTCTCCCACTTTGACTGCGCCCAACAAGCCATCGCAAGAGGAAAGCATGTTTTTATAGAAAAACCCATCACCAAAACTTTTGAAGAAGCCTCGGTACTCAGAGACATGGCAAAAGAACACCAGGTTCGCGGTCAAGTAGGACATGTCGAACGTTTCAACCCTGCATTTACAGCTGTAAAAGAAGCCATTCAAAGCCCCATGTTTATCGAAACACATCGCTTGGCCGAATTCAACCCCAGAGGAACTGACGTCCCCGTAGTTTTGGACCTGATGATTCACGACATAGACATCATTCTGAGTGTGGTAGATTCAAAAGTAAAAAACATCCAAGCAAGTGGTATTTCTGTGATTTCCAAAACCCCAGACATTGCCAATGCGCGCATTGAATTCGAAAACGGTTGTGTGGCCAACCTAACGGCCAGTAGAATTTCGATGAAAAACATGCGGAAAACACGATTTTTCCAAAAAGATGCTTACATCTCAGTCGATTTTTTAGAGAAAAAAAGTGAATTGGTACGTATGAAAGAGGCTCCACAAAACCCTGGTGATTTTGACATGATTTTGCAAAATGCTGAAGGGGTGAAAAAGCAAATTTTATTTGAAAACCCGACCGTAACCAACAACAATGCCATTTTGGACGAATTGGATTCTTTTGCCCATGCAATTCGCACAAATACAACTCCTGTCGTTTCCTTGTCTCAAGGTGCAGAAGCGTTGAGAGTAGCACAGCAAATCATCGATCGTTTTTAAGCAAAATACTACCAGCTCAATCAAACCAAGTGTTTGACCTTTTCATCACTGACAATCACCCCGTCTTTGAGACGGATAATGCGATCTGTTTGTGCTGCGATATCTTCCTCGTGGGTAACAACAATCAAAGTCATCCCCTCTCGGTGAATTGATTTTAGCAAGTCCATCACTTCGCCAGTAGTCGTTGAGTCCAAAGCTCCTGTGGGTTCATCCGCCAACACCACTTTGGGTTTGGTGACCAAGGCCCTCGCAACCGCTACCCGCTGTTTTTGACCGCCAGACAACTCGTTTGGCAAATGGCTGGCCCAATCCTTCAAGCCCACTTTCTCCAAATACTCCATCGCCATGAGCTGTCGTTCCTTTTTTGCAACTCCTTGATAATAAAGTGGCAGTGCGACATTTTCCAAAGCGTTTTTATATGCAATCAAATTAAAAGACTGAAAGACAAAACCCAAAAACTTATTTCTGAGTTGGGCAGCTTTTTTTTCATCCAAATTCTCAATCGGAAGTTTGTTGAGCAGGTAGTCCCCCTCGTCTTGCGTATCCAAGAGGCCCAAAATGTTTAGAAGCGTTGATTTTCCGGAACCGGAAGCTCCCATAATGGCAACAAACTCACCATCTTCAATACAAAGATCCAAGCCTTTTAGTACATGGAGAGCTGTGCTTCCTATCGAATAGGATTTGTGCAATTTTTGAATGTCAATCATGGCTGTTTTTTAATAACACTAAAATATAAAATCTCTTGTTAAGAACATGCAAATACTATGTTAAAGAAAGTAAATACCCTAACTTTGTAGTCTTATGAGTACTAAAAATTACATTGAATTGCACCGAAAAACAAAAGGAATCGTTTTGTACGATGGTCCCTGTAAACTTTGCAATGACGCAGTTTACTTTCTGCTAAAGAGAGATGCGCAAGCCTATTTTCTCTTTGGAAGTTTGCAATCTAAAGTCGCTCAAAACTTTTTAAAAGAGAAGGGCATCGACACTTCTAAAACAGACAGTCTTGTGTTTGTTACAGCCACTGATGTCTGGATGCGTTCGAACGCCGTATTGCATGTTTGCGCTGCCTTGAAGGGCACTTGGAGCTGGTTTAAAATTTTTCATTACATACCTGAGTCAGTTAGAGACTCCCTATATGATTTTATTGCAAAGAACCGTTACCGGTGGTTTGGAAAAAGTGATTCTTGCCCATCGCCGAACCCCCTCTTTAAGGAACGCTTTATCGATTGTTGAACTCCTTTTTGAAATCGATTTATAGTTTGGTTTTTTGGGGGTAATCGTCGTCCCAATTTTGAACATGAGGACTTCCTAGTTTTCCTTCAGATTTGGCGATCACCATAGACACACAAGCATCTCCTGTTACATTGATCGTAGTTCTCAACATGTCCAACGGACGGTCGACCGCAAAAATCAAAGCCAAACCAATCGGCAATAGCTCTTTTGGAAAACCTACAGCATCCAAGACGATGACCAACATGACCATACCGGCTCCGGGTACTGCTGCCGAACCAATAGAAGCCAGCAAAGCTGTCAATATGATGACCAACTGATTGCTAAAAATCAATCCCTCTGGCCACAGAACTTGCATGATAAACACGGAGGCCACGGCTTGATAAAGACTTGTACCATCCATATTGATGGTTGCGCCAACGGGCAGTACAAAACTCGAAACTTCTTTGTCTACTCCGATGTGTTCTTCCACTCTTTCCATCGTAACAGGAAGCGTCGCAGCACTTGAACTGGTTGAAAAGGCAAGCAATTGCGCTGGTGCGATTTGTTTTAAAAACCAAAGAGGTGCTTTTTTTGTGTACATTCCGACGACGATCAAATAGAAAACAAGCAGCAACAGCAACCCGACAACTACGACACCTACATAACGCAACAAAGCGAAAAGCACAGAAGTATCGTTTGTCGTAACGATGACTGTTGCCAGCAGAGAAAGGACGGCAACTGGTGCAAACAACATGATCAAATCCACCATTTTTAAAATCACATAATTCAGGGCATCAAAAAATTTCTTGAGTGGTCGTACCTGTTTTTCAGGAACCAACAACATACTGATGCCTAAAAAAATGGTAAAAAAGATTACCTGTAACATACTTTTGTTATTGCTCATCGCTGCAATGGCATTGTCAGGAACCATGTCTACAACAAATTGCAAAGGCCCCCTTTCTTGCTGTTTGCTGGCTTCAGAAATGCGTTCTTGAATTTTTTCATTGCTTGCATAGGTTTGTTTCAGTTTTGCCACGGTCTCAGAGGAAACTCCTTCTCCAGGCTTGATCAAATTGACCATGCCCAAGCCAATCGAAATCGCAAAAACTGTGGTTGTCATGTAGACAAGGATGGTTTTGATTCCCATAGATTTGAATTTGGAAATATCTTTTAAATCCGAAATTCCTTTGATCAAAGAAGCTAAGATCAGTGGAACTGCGATGAGTTTAAGCATGCGAACAAAAATGGATCCAATCGGTTCGATCCAGTCTTGAACAAACTCTTTTCCTGATTCTAATTGAAGCATGATCAAACCGAAAAAAATCCCAAGAACCATCCCGATTACTATTTTCCAATGCAATGCCAACTTTACCATAAGGTGTTTTTTAATATTCTAAGATACAGAAACTCGAGAAATACAAGGGCACTAATGCCACATATTTTTTCCTGAGGGATTCTGCTTTTTTATAGAATCAAGTGTTTTTTGAATTTTTGCCGACAGTGCCTTCAAAGAAAGCTGTAAAATTTTTAAAATCATGCTCTTTTTGACCGGTGATTTTATAGGGAGCAGCGATGCGCACCATCTTTTTTGGATAATCCAATGCGACTTTTACTATGGGAACATTCGCATTTTTAGCAATGTAATAAAACCCTGTTTTCCAAGCACTGACTTTTTTTCGAGTTCCCTCAGGGGACATGCTAAAGACAAAGGTCTCATGAGAATCGAAAAGAGCAACTATCTTTTCGACAAAATTTTGTCGATTAGACCGGTTTACAGGAATGCCACCCATCGCTTTGAAAAACCAACCAAAAGGACCTTTGAAAAGACTATCTTTTCCAACAAAACGGGAATTGATTCCCGTAATGTAACGGATCAAAATACCCACAGGAAAATCTACCCAACTGGTATGTGGTACTACAATGACAACGTATTTTTGCAAATAGTCAGGAAATATCCCTACGATTTTCCATCCCATAACTTTAAAGAAAAACCATCTGACAACTTGTTTCATAGCGGGAAGGTACAACAATCTAGAAAGGTGACATAGCACAAAAAAACCGTAAACATATGACAAACATCAAACGCTCTTTTTTGATGACTGTCGAGTCACAGAACAAAAGGCTGATTTGACGCTAAAGAAGTAAATAACTCTGCAAAGCCAACTCATAGCTATCCAATCCAAATCCCAAAATCACTCCTTTTGCATTTGCAGAGAGCAGCGATTGATGACGAAAGGATTCCCTTGCATGGGTGTTGGAGATGTGTACCTCGATCACGGGTGTTTCTATTCCTTTGATGGCATCTGCCATCGCGATGGAAGTATGTGTATACGCACCTGCATTCAAAATGATTCCTTCATAAGAAAAACCTACTTCGTGCAGCTTGTCAATCAGTTCGCCTTCGTGGTTGGACTGAAAATACTCCAATGAGGCACCTGGGAATTTATGTTTCAATTTAGATAGGTATTCCTCAAAAGAGTTGTTTCCATAAATAGAAACTTCTCTTTTTCCCAAAAGATTTAAATTTGGTCCGTTGATGATGATTATTTTCATAGCCAAAAATTATAGATTTGTTACAAATTTAAAAATGTTCTTGAATAACGCCTTGCTTTTTTTTTAAATTATTGAGAAAAATTAATGGAATTTATCAATTCTTCATGAATAGCTCGGCACGAGAAATGATTCCATTTTGCTTTTGGTATCTTTGCAAGTATGACTTGGAAGCATCTTTTAAAGGATTATCAAACTTACCTACAGATTGAAAGAGGGCTTTCCAACAACACCATTGAGAGCTACCAAAGAGATGTGCGCCAACTCATAGACTACCTTGACACACACCAAATCAATGCCAAACCCGTATCTATAGACAAACAGACACTTTTGGGCTTTGTGTACGAACGCGCAAGAAGTTGCACTCCAAAATCGCAATCGAGACTTATTTCTGGATTGCGCAATTTTTTCGATTATCTCGTTTTTGAAAAATACCGTTCTGACAACCCAACTGAACTTATAGAAAGCCCCAAAACCATTAGAAAACTCCCCGATACGCTCTCTCTCAAAGAAATAGATCAATTGATCGGAGCCGTTGATTTGAGCCTTCCCCAAGGAGAACGGAACCGGGTGCTCTTAGAAACGCTCTACAGTTGTGGATTGCGGGTAAGTGAACTAATCTCCTTAAAAATTTCAGACCTGTTCTTTGAAGAGGGGTTTATTAGAGTGATCGGCAAAGGAGACAAACAGCGCTTTGTGCCCATCGACGCACACACTCAAAAAGACATCAATACGTACATCCATTACATCCGTTGTCATGTACTTCCGCAAAAAGGTGCGGAAGATACCTTGTTTTTGAACCGGCGAGGAAAACAACTCAGTAGAGTTATGATTTTTACAATCGTCAAAAAAACAGCTTTCGAAGCGAATATTTCAAAAAAAATCAGTCCCCACACATTTCGTCATTCCTTTGCGACCCACCTATTGGAAAGAGGTGCAGACCTGAGGTCAATCCAACAGATGCTTGGGCATGAAAGCATCACTACGACCGAAATTTACATGCACTTAGACAGAAAACACCTCAAAGAAGTGGTGGAGCGTTTTCATCCGAGAAGCCGAAAAGCGTAAACAAAAGATATTTTTGCTTCCCGACACTAGCATTTTAGACAAAAAAACCTCTTTTAGCATGCTAAAAGAGGTCTGTATAACGTATTGAAAAACTAAGCGTTGAACAAGTCTCTGCCAAGCATCAAATCATTTACTTTTTCTGAAACGGATGCCAATACTGCCGCGTCTTCAAAGTTTTCAATAACCTCGTCGATCAAAGCGACCACGGTCTCCATATCCGCTTCGTTCAATCCACGTGTTGTCACTGCAGCAGCACCAATTCGAATTCCCGAAGTTACAAAAGGAGATTTATCGTCGAATGGAACCATGTTTTTATTGACCGTAATATCCGCTTTTACCAAAGCTTGTTCTGCATCTTTTCCCGACAGGTTCTTGTTGCGCAAATCAATCAACATACAATGATTGTCTGTACCTCCCGAAATCAGTTTGTAATCTTTTGCCACAAAAGCAGCAGCCAAAGCGGCAGCGTTCTTTTTGACGCGTATTTGATAGTGTAAAAATTCATCCGTTAACGCTTCTCCAAAAGCAATGGCTTTGGCAGCGATTACGTGTTCCAAAGGACCACCTTGCATTCCTGGAAAGACCGCCGCATTTAAGAGACCTGACATTTTTCGCAAAGAACCATTTTTTAAGGTGATTCCCATTTTATTTTCAAAATCTTGTCCCATCAAAATCATTCCTCCTCTAGGACCTCTCAACGTCTTGTGAGTAGTCGTGGTTACAAAATGGCAATGGGGAATTGGATCGTTCAACAACCCTTTGGCAATCATTCCCGCAGGATGTGATATGTCTGCCAACAAATAGGCACCTACACTATCCGCAATCTCACGAAAACGCTTGAAATCAATATCTCTAGAATAAGAAGATGCACCAGCGATGATGATTTGGGGTTGTTCTTGGGTCGCTACTTCTTGAATTTTATCGTAGTTCAAAACACCTGTTTCAGCATCGACTCCATAAAAGGAAGCTTGGTAAGTTTTTCCTGAAAAATTTACAGGAGAACCGTGTGTCAAATGCCCTCCATGAGAGAGGTCAAAACCGAGAATTTTATCTCCGGGCTTTAAAACTGCTAAGTAGACAGCAGCATTGGCTTGGGATCCCGAATGAGGTTGTACGTTTGCATAGGCAGCACCAAACAATTCTTTGGCCCTGTCAATTGCTATTTGCTCTACGACATCAACGACTTCACAGCCTCCGTAATACCGTTTTCCTGGATACCCTTCAGCGTATTTGTTGGTCAACACAGAACCTTGTGCTTCCATAACTTGTTCACTGACAAAATTTTCTGAAGCAATGAGCTCCAAGCCTTCCAATTGTCTTTCTTTTTCGTCTTGAATTAAGTCGAATATGATTTGATCTCGTTGCATTTTTAAAAATATTTACGTATTGCTAAATAAAAAAGCAAAATTACAAATTCTCTTTTGTATTTTTCTTAGAATTTTAAAATAATAATAAACAGTTTCTGAACAATGGTATGTTTTCCAACAAGCATTTGAGTGGCAGCTCAAAAGTTGTCAAGAACCGTTACTGAATCAGTGCCTTTTTTACAAATCTTTGAGCGTTTTTTCTACCGCTATTTTATCTTGTTGTTCTCTTTGTTTTTGCAACAGTTCTTTCAATCGCTGCTGGTGCAGTAATTTTTCCGCTCGAAGTTTGTTCGTCTTTCGAAGCATCAATTTGCTGTGTTTGGCTTTGTTTTTTGTGTTTTTGGCCTTTCCTTGTTTGGGCATGGTTGGAAAAAATTATATGAGAATTTTGAGGTGCTCTCGCAATAGCAAAGATACAGAAATGTTGGCATCCCAAAAAAAAGGCAGTTCGAAAATAATAGTTTCCAAATATGCACTACTTTTACTTTTTGAAGGAAGCTCCAAAGCCACAAATATGACTGAAAAAATACCGTTTGATGAATTGTCCCAAGTATTAGAAGGCACACTTCGCACCGACACCCTTCACCGACAACTCTATGCAACTGACGCTTCTGTCTACCGCAAAACACCTTTGGCAGTCGTCTACCCTAGCGATGAAACAGATATTCAAAAAATAGTGAGCTTTGCTTCCAATCACAAAATAGCAATGACTGCAAGGGCTGCAGGCACTTCCTTGGCTGGCCAATGTGTGGGTGATGGAATCGTCATAGATACTTCCAAGCATTTTAAAAAAATAGGTGCTTTGGACCTTGTCAATAAAACCGTCACTGTGGAACCCGGTGTCATTCGAGACGATTTGAACCGTTTTTTAAAACCACACGGTTTGTTTTTTGGTCCCAACACGTCTACTTCGAACCGTTGTATGATTGGTGGAATGGTGGGCAACAACTCCTCTGGAACAACTTCCATACAGTATGGTGTCACGCGAGAAAAGGTCCTTCAGATGAAAACCATTTTAAGCGATGCCTCTGTGGTGGTTTTTAAAAAGGTAAACACACAAGAATTTCGAGACAAAACTATCGGAAACACTTTGGAAAACAAGATCTACAAAACCCTTTATGAGGAACTTTCACAAACAGCGGTGCAAAATGAAATCCACAAAGAATTTCCCGATCCAAGCATACATCGTAGAAATACAGGTTATGCTGTTGACTCCTTATTAAAATTCGAGCTTTTTGGTGGAAATGTTCCAGAAAGCAACCTCTGTGAATTGCTCTGTGGCAGTGAAGGCACCTTGGGAATTGCAACAGAAATCACACTTCAACTGGATGTTTTACCTCCAAAAAATGCGGTTGTGGTGGCGGCTCATTTTACAAGTGTTCAAGAGAGCTTGGAAGCGGTTGTACTGGCAATGCAACACAATTTGTACACCTGTGAATTGATGGACCGGATTATTTTGGACTGTACTAAAAACAACAGAGCACAACAAAAAAACAGGTTTTTCTTAAACGGAAACCCAGAAGCCCTTCTGCTTTTAGAGGTAACTGCTTCGACTGCACAGGAGGCCGAAAAATTGGCCGATTTGTTGATTGCGGATTTGCAATCTAACAACTTCGGGTACCACTACCCCAAAATTTTTGACAAAGACATCCCAAAAATTCACGAACTTCGAAAAGCAGGATTGGGCTTGTTGGGGAATTTAATTGGAGATGACAAAGCCGTCGCTTGTATTGAAGACACTGCAGTACCACTAAAAGACCTACCAGCATACATTGCAGAGTTTACCCAAATGATGGCCGATTTCGACCAAAAAGCCGTTTACTATGCACATGCTGGAGCTGGAGAAATTCATCTGCGTCCGATTTTGAATTTAAAAAAGAAAGCAGATGTCGTCTTGTTTCGAAAAATCACCAACAAAACCGCAGAGCTCGTAAAAAAGTACAAGGGGTCCTTTAGTGGCGAACACGGTGACGGAATTGTACGTTCCGAATTTATCCCCACGATGATTGGCTCAAAGAATTACGAACTTTTGAAGCGTATAAAAACAACCTTCGATCCTTCGAATTCGTTCAACCCGGGTAAAATTGTCAACCCATTACCCATGGACAAAAGCTTGCGGTATGAACCCGGACGCAAAGAACCTGTCATTCCTACTTTGATGAATTTTGACGACAGTCAGGGTATTCTAAAGCATGCGGAAAAATGCAACGGCTCTGGGGATTGTCGCAAACCCGTCGCTGCTGGAGGAACCATGTGCCCGAGCTATCGCGCAACCAATGCTGAAAAGGACAGCACGAGAGCACGTGCCAATGCACTGAGAGAATTTTTGACGCACAGTACAAAAAAAAATAAATTCAACCACAAGGAATTGTACGAAGTTTTTGACTTGTGTATCAGTTGCAAAGCCTGTGCCAGCGAATGTCCGAGCAGTGTAGATGTCTCAGTCTTGAAAGCAGAGTTCTTACACCAATACCATCAAGAAAACAAGATCCCGCTTCGCACAAAGCTCTTTGGAAACAATTCCAAATACAACCGCTATGCTAGTTGGGCTCCCCAGCTGAGCAATGCCCTTCTGGGAACTGGGATTGCTAAAAAAATACTGGGCATTGCACCGCAACGACAGCTTCCAAAGTTGGCCCCCACCACATTGCGAAAATGGTACCAAAAAAATGCAACCAGACTCCACAGGAACGGCAGTCCACATGGTAAAGTTGTTGTTTTTTGTGATGCCTTTACAAATCATTACGATGTACAAACAGGAATGGATTGTTTGGAACTCTTGTCCAAAATAGGGTACAAACCGCTCATCGTGGACCACGAAGAAAGCGGAAGAAGTGCCATTTCAAAAGGATTGCTCACCATCGCCAAAGAAAAAGCAAGAGCAAATGTAGCTGCTTTTTCCAGTATAATTTCCAAAAACACTCCTATGGTCGGTATTGAACCTTCAGCTATTTTGACTTTTAGAGACGAATACCTGCGTTTGGCAGACGAGGGTGAAAAAGCAGCGCAGATTTCCAAGCACACCTATACCATTGAGGAATTTTTAAAACTTGCTATTGACAAAAAACACCTGACTCCTGCCCTTTTTACCAAAGCACACAAAACCATTAAAATCCACGGGCATTGCCATCAAAAGTCACTGAGTTCAATGGAGCCTACTTTTTCGATATTAAACCTGCCTGTCAATTTCAACGTGACTTTGTTAAATACAGGCTGTTGTGGAATGGCTGGTTCTTTCGGTTATGAAAAAGAACATTACAAAACCAGCATGCAAATGGGTGAAAACAGTTTGTTTCCTAAAATTAGAAAATTGGGTCCCGAGGTGCTCATTGCTGCAGCAGGAACGAGCTGCAGACACCAAATCAAAGACGGGGTCGCACGTGACAGCATGCACCCCGTCAGTATTTTAAAAGAAGCTTTGCTGTAGCTTGCAATCAATCCTTTCGACTGCAATGGGTTGTTTTTGAATCGAACCAAATTCTTTTTTTTATTAAAAAAAACAGAAGCGTCTGGAGACGTTTCGATTTGGTTTCAAATACGGGTGTTTCGCATTAATACACTTTTGTTTTTAAGCTGCGTGCAATCGTTGTTTATAGTGTTTCATTTTAAAACACTATCTTTAAAGGGTACTTACAACCTCCACAACATGTTAAAAAACAACTTCTTAAAAAAGGTTTTTTCAAAACTACTTTCCGAAAATTCAAAACAACAGATAGAAAAAATCATACTAGGCATCGCGATTGTGAGTTTTGTGGTGCATTTGGCACTGATCTATTTGGTGGATTTCAATTGGATTGCATTTGATTCGGATCGCGAGCTTTTAAAAAACCCCATTGCGGCAATTTACACCCCGTTTTCATTTATTTTGATTTATGAAGTGTACCTGTTGATTTTTTACTTGCCAAGATCTATCACTACTTATATTGGAAAGCAATACGAAATCATGACGCTCATTGTAATTCGAAGATTGTTCAAGGATATTTCAGCCATCGAGCCTTCCATACGTTGGTTTGAAATCAAAGAAAATTTGCAATTTACATACGACTTGATTTCAGCAGTACTCCTCTTTTTTATTTTGTATCTATTTTATTTGGAAAGCAAAAAAAAACGACAAGGAGATTCCAGTACTCAAATAAACATAGCTCTTTTTATCAACATCAAGAAAATGATAGCAATGTGCTTGATTCCCCTGCTTTTTTCGCTAGCTGCTTTTAGTTTATTTTCCTGGGCAAAGGGAAGTTTTGCTACGCCAGATTTAGGGCAGGCATTTAAAAACATCAACCACCTCTTTTTTGACCAATTTTTCAGTATTCTGATCAGTGTGGATGTAATTCTGTTGCTGGTTTCCTTTTTTTATACCGACGATTTCCACAAGGTGATTCGGAATTCGGGATTTATCATTTCAACCATATTGATCCGAATGTCCTTTGCAGCTGATGGATTGACGAACACAGTATTGATTGTAACAGCCGTTCTTTTTGGTTTGACTATTTTGACCATTCACAACAAGTATGAAAAAATAAAAGACTGAGTCGTCTTGCAATCATTGTTTAGAATCCTTCGGCGGCAGTCTTGACAAACATTCTCTGAAAACGCTCCAACCTAGGAATGGAAACCTTTTGAATATAGCGGTTGTTGGGATTGTTTTTTTCAAAATTCTGATGTTCTTCCTCCGCTTTGTAGAATTTTTTAAAGGGTAGAATTTCTGTTTGCATTTTTCCTGCGTAAATTTTTCGATTCAAAACGGAATACAAGGAATCTATGGCATCTTTTTCCTTCTTGTTTTGGTGAAACACAACAGACCTGTAGGCTGTTCCAAAATCAGGAAATTGCCCATAAGTGGTTGGATCTTGCGAACCAAAGTAAACTGTCAATAAGTTTTGATAGGAAATTTTGGAAGGATTGTAATAAACTGCAACCGTTTCAGCGTGTCCCGAAGCACCGCTACTTGTGGATTTATAGGTAGGATTCTCCTCCTGTCCACCAGAATAGCCGGAAACTGCTTCTTCCACGCCATCCACACTCTCAAAAATAGTTTCCACACACCAAAAGCAACCACTAGCAAAATAAGCTACTCTTAAAGAGTCCTTTGGTGTTTGCGCCTTGGCTTGATTTCCAAATATTACAAAAACCAAAAAAATACGGGTGTAAAAAAGAAGAAATCGCTTTTGTTTGCACATATTAAAAGGGCTACGGTAGTTTAATGCTGTACTGCAATATAGCCAATTTTCAGGAATTCATAAGCTCGCTACTTGGACGTCAAGGGCATTTGTAAACACTGAGAATGTTTTTTGTTGGTTTTCCTTTTTCTAATTGTTACATTTGTCTTTCAATCCAAAACCATATATGGAACAGTTTATAGTATCCGCGAGAAAGTACCGTCCTCAAGTTTTCGAAGACGTAGTGGGGCAACAAGCCATCACAAATACTTTGGAAAATGCTATAAAAAACAACCATTTGGCACAGGCACTCCTTTTTACAGGTCCACGTGGGGTTGGAAAAACAAGCTGTGCTCGGATACTCGCCAAAAAAATCAACGACCAAGAAGGAGCCCACATAGACGAAGATTTTGCATTTAACATCTTCGAATTGGATGCTGCATCCAACAATTCAGTAGACGACATTCGCTCATTGACGGACCAGGTAAGAATTCCACCTCAAACTGGAAAATTTAAAGTGTACATCATCGATGAGGTTCACATGCTTTCCCAAGCGGCTTTCAACGCTTTTTTAAAAACCTTGGAAGAACCACCTGCCCATGCCATTTTTATTTTGGCCACCACTGAAAAACACAAAATCATTCCAACCATCTTGTCGCGTTGTCAGATTTTTGATTTCAAAAGAATCGGTGTGTTGGACGCTAAAAACCATTTGAAAAAGATTGCACAAGAACAGCAAATAAACGCGGATGATGACGCCTTACACATCATCGCTCAAAAAGCAGATGGTGCCATGAGAGATGCGCTTTCTATTTTTGACCGAGTCATTAGTTTTTCAGGAAAAACGTTGACACGAGAAGCCGTTACGGAAAACCTCAATGTACTGGATTATGACGAATATTTCAAGGTTACGGATTTATTGTTGGGAAACAACATTCCTCAAGTACTCATCCAATTCAACTCTATTTTGAGCAAAGGTTTTGAGGGACATCATTTTATCAATGGACTGGCCTCTCATTTTAGAGACCTCTTGGTTTCCAAGGACGCACAGACCATTCCACTTTTAGAAGTGGGAGATGCTGCTAAAAAGAGGTACCTGACCCAAGCCGCTGCTGCTCCACTGCCCTTTTTGATGCAAGCCATTGAAAAAGCCAATGCCTGTGATCTCAAATACAAAACGAGTAAAAACCAACGCCTGCTTGTAGAACTTAGCCTCATGCAAATAGCATCCCTCACATTCGAGGCAGAAAAAAAAAAGCAGTAACTACATAATCCCCGCCTCTTTTTTTAGGGCAAAACAGGTCAAAGAAGTTTTAGAAGTTCCCAAAGCAAAAGAACCTGATGCTCCAAAAAAAGAACCGGAAACCCCTTCCAAACCCGAAGAAAGTTCAAGTCCAACTACAAATAGCACCAAACCAACGCCTGTCTTAAAAGGGACACGTATGCGTACTTCTGCCCTCTCTCTCAAAAGTGTACATCAGAAAGTAGCTGCATTTGCTGGCGTAGAAGAAGCGGAAATCGACAGGGACACACTTCCAAAAACACCTTGTAGTGAAGAAAAATTGCTCAAATTATGGAAGGGATATGCAGAAGATTTGCACAAATTAGGAGATAAAAGTCTTTCATCCATTCTCTCCGCTTCCTCACCCACATTGAACAACTTTGCAATCCATTTGACACTCCCAAGCAAATTTATGGAAGAACAGTTGCTGCGTGCACGTCCAAAAATATTAAAATTCCTAAGGGAAAGTGCCAACAATTTTAGCTTAGACCTTCACATACAAGTACTCGAAACCGAAGCCAAAAAGTTTGTGTACACCCCACAAGAGAAATACGAAAAATTAAATGAAATCAACCCCAATATAGAATTGTTACGAAAACGTTTCAAATTGGATCTTTAGACTTTTAAAAAACATTTTTTTTAGAAGACTTATTTATATCTTACCAAAAAATAATCGCTGTGCACCAATTCAATAAAATATTAATCGGAATCGCATTCTCGCCAAACTTAGAGCAAAATATTTTTGAGTCCATTCGACTATCAAACATGTTCAATGCCCAATTGATTTGCGTACATGTTGGAAAGCAAACAGCAGAAAAGGAAGCGCAACTTCAAAAACTCATCGCAGGGGCACCAAAGCTTGAAAAACCTATCAAAACATTCTTTCAAGAAGGAATTCCAAGCAAAGTGATCTTGGATGTTTGTCGTCAAGAAAACATTGACTTGTTGATTTTAGGGGCACTTCAAAAGGAAAACATTTACAAGTACTACGTAGGTTCCATTGCCCGTGTATTGACTCGAAAAGCACCTTGTTCGGTCTTGTTGTTGATCAAGCATTCCATTACGAGAATCCCCTGCAAACATATTGTCGTCAATGGTCTAAAAAACCCAAAGACAGAAGAAACCTTGCGGACTTCCTTTTATGTTTCTCAAAGTTTGGGATGTAAAAAAATAACCATCATAGAAGAAATCACCCAAGGGGAAATTCACGTAAAAATCAACGACGACCTCTCGTTGAGAAAGGCAAGCATTGCAAGGGAACGCTTAATGACAAGAGAAGACATTCGAGTCAAAGATCTTTTGAAGCGCATTCGCGAAGATTTGAAAAAAGAAATCTCGATACATACCCAAAGTATTTTTGGAAAAAGAGGGTATTCCATTGGCCACTATGCACGTGTTGTAAGAGCGGACCTTTTAATCATGAATGCCCCCGACAAAACCTCTTTGCTCGATCGCATATTTCCTCATGACATCGAATACATTTTGTCAGAATTGCCAACAGACGTTCTAATTGTAAAATAACTTATGGTAAAAAAACAAGCTACTCTTAAGACTTTTGTAAGTGACATTCCCAAAAACATTTTTTCGGGATTTGTTGTTTCCTTAATCGCCCTTCCGTTGGGGCTTGGATTGGCACTGGCCTCCGAAGCTCCGCCAATTGCAGGCATCATCTCTGCCATCGTTGGAGGGGTTGTTGTGGCTCTTGTAGGAGGTTCACATGTCACCATTACTGGTCCTGGAAATGGCCTCGTCGTGGTGTTGCTCAGTGCCATCACCACGCTTGCTGCTGGTGATTTGCAACAAGGCTATCTCTATACCCTGGCAGCTATTGTCATTTCAGGCTTGCTGATGATTTTACTCGGCTTTTTACGTTTGGGTATTTTGAGCGATTTCTTCCCATCCTCCGCAATACAAGGCATGCTGGCAGCCATTGGAATCGGTATTTTTGCCAAACAATTTCACGTCATGTTTGGGAACCTAAGTTTGCAAGGCAGTACGATCGATTTGCTATTGGAAATACCGAATACCTGTTGGAACTTTTTTCATGACGACCAAAACCAAATTGCTGCAATTGTTGGTCTTCTAAGCTTGGGGATTATGGGCTATTATTCAAAAATCAGAAACCGATTTTTTCAATTGATTCCGGCGCCAATGTGGATTGTCGTACTGGCAGTTGGAATGAGCTATTACTACAAGTTTATAAGCACTACCCCTTACCCTATTGCCAAAGAATTGCTGATCAACATTCCCAAAAACATTCTTAGCAACCTCGCTTTTCCAGACTTTTCGATTATCGGTACTTCTCAATTTATCAACGTGGTCATCTCCATCACTCTGATTTCCAGTATTGAATCTCTTTTAAGCATCAAAGCGGTGGACAAACTGGATCCCTTGGCAAGGCGTTCCAACACCAACAAAGATTTGAAAGCACTAGGTTTGGCGAGTAGTATCAGTGGGTTTTTAGGCGGTTTGAATGTCGTAACAGTGATTGCAAGAAGCTCGGTAAATTCGAACAACGGAGCCACCAATCGATCTGCCAATTTCTTTCACGCCAGTTTTTTGGTGCTCTTTTTGCTCTTGTTTCAAGAGCAATTGAGAAAAATTCCATTGCCTGCATTGGCTGCAATATTGGTGTATACAGGCTACAAATTGGCAGACCCAAAGAACATTTCAAAAATAGTTCGCATTGGAAAAGAACAATTGTTTATTTTCTCTACGACACTTATCGTGACAATATGTACCAATCTTATTTTAGGCATCTTTTCTGGCATCCTCATTACCTTTGTCATCCATGTTATCGTAAATAAAAGTTTGTTTGATTTTACACGAAATATTTTGAAACCAAATGTATTGATGTACAAAGAAGCTGACGAAAAACAAAATTATTACGTCAGTGTCGTCAATTTCTGCACCTTTTTGAATTATTCAAAATTAAAATCCAAATTAGACCAAATTCCCGAAAACCAAGATGTAATCGTGGATTTTTCAAGGTGTAGTTTTGTGGACCATACCGTCATGGAAAACCTAAACAATTACATGAGTACTTTTACGTCCAAAGGAGGGCATTTTGAAGTCATCGGGCTGGACCTTCATGGGGCAGACACAAACCATCCTTTTGCGATGAGAAGAATCTCAGCAACCAAAAGAATGGCCGCGAGAAACCTGACCAAAAGACAAAAATCCTTGCAGAGTATTGCCAATGATTTTCATTGGAATTACCAACCTTTTCGTAAAAAACCCTTTCCTTTACTCAAAGATTTTGGCTTTTTCAAAACCAAGAGTATTCTCAAAATTAAAAACGTTCTCTACAACGAACACTGTACATTGTTTGATGTCTTGTACACCGAAGGAGAATTCATCGCCAAACAAGTTGTTCGCAGCACCATGATGCACATCAAATTAGATAAAAAAGCTCCTTTCTTTACGCTCGATCGAGATGGACTCTTCGAGTATATTTACCATTTGACCGGATACAAAGACATCCCAATAAAGGGGCATCCCGACTTTTCCAAGCGTTTTTTCTTGTATGGAAACGACCAAAAAGCCATCGAATCTTTTTTTACAGATGAATTGGTTTTGTTTTTTGAAAGCAATACCTATTACCACATAGAAGCTACAGACGCTGGATTGCTTATTGTACACAAAGAAAGATTGGCGAGCGTCAAAGAAATAAAAGCGCTGGGAGACTTTAGCATCCGATTGCACGACATCATTAAAAATTAAACAACCTATATTATGTTAGGATTGAAACTACCAACGGATCCAAGATGGGCCGACATCGCAGAAAAAAACATTTCTGAAATTTTAATAGACCACGCTCATTGTGAACAAAAAGCCGCCTCTACAGCGATCTCTCTCATTGTCAGTTTTCCTGAATACACAGATTTAGTAACGGACATGATCGCCTTGGTCAAAGAAGAAATGAGTCATTTCAAATTGGTACACGACCGGTTGATCCGTTTGGGCATTTCTTTGGGAAGAGACCGAAAAGACAGCTATGTATTGGCTCTGTTGAAATTTTTCCCAAAAGGGGGGAGTCGAACGGACCAATTGGTACACAGACTGCTCTGTGCCGCTTTGATTGAAGCAAGAAGCTGCGAACGCTTCCGATTGCTATCTGAGCATCTTGAAGACAGAGAACTGGCTACCTTTTACAGAGATTTGATGGTCTCAGAAGCCAATCACTACACCCTATTCTTACAACATGCGCGCAACTACGGCAACCGCAAAGAAGTAGACCAAAAATGGGACTCCTTGTTGGAGTTTGAAGCCGAAATCATCAAAGAGCTCGGTACCCAAGAGACAATTCACGGATAGGGATTTATAAATCAAGTCTCGCATACAACATGAAGCAAGCCGAACTCAAAGAATTTCTCGATCAAAAAGTCGTGCAGTACAACACCTTGGATTTTATAGAGACCGATCCAGTCCAAATTCCCCATCGATATGCCGCAAAAGAAGACCGAGAAATTTCTGGTTTTTTAGCAGCCACCATCGCTTGGGGCAAACGAGACATGATCATCAAAAACAGTTTGAAAATGATGGACTTTTTGGGGAATTCTCCTTTTGATTTTATTCTGAATCATTCTGAAAAGCAACTGGACTCCATCGATTCTTTTGTTCACCGAACCTTCAACGTGGAAGATTTTAAATATTTTATCAAAGCCTTGCAACACCTCTACAAAAACCATGGAGGATTGGAAAGTGTATTTACCAAACACCAAGGTGCAGATTCGATGCAAATAGCCATCCACGAGTTTAAAAAAGTGTTTTTTGAAATTCCCCATTTGTCCAGAACAACCAAACATGTCTCAGATCCTTTGAAAGGTTCCGCAGCCAAGCGCATCAACATGTATTTGCGGTGGATGGTCCGGGAGGATAATTTAGGGGTAGATTTGGGACTTTGGAAAAAAATTTCTCCAGCACTCCTCTCCTGCCCTTTGGATGTACACTCGGGAAATGTCGCTCGAAAATTAGGGCTACTCACACGCAAACAAAACGATGGAAAAGGACTCAAGGAATTGGACAGAGCCTTGCGAAAAATGGATCCCTTGGACCCCGTAAAATACGACTTTGCCCTTTTTGGATTGGGTGTTTTTGAAAAGTTTTAAAATCCATCTGCAAGTTCAACTTGAAGATTCGAAACGACTCAACACCTTACTTGCCATGCGTTCGCTGTATGTATTGATTTTCCAGTGTCCCGGACTCCATCCTTTTAAAAAACGATGAAAATCGGTCCATGCGAATGGGTACAATTCGCGCCACGAGGTCTCCAAAGCAGTAAAATCTACTTGCTTTCCTCGACGAAGCACCGCTGCTTCAAGCGTTCTAAAATACACCTCCAACAAGTCCTCTTCCCATTGTTCACAAAGGCGATCACTCAAACAACTCCCAACAAAATAAGCCACATCTTGCATTCCACAACCGCCACCTATGTATTGAAAATCCAAAGCGGCAACCTGTGTTCCGTCTTCCGAAAAACAAAAATTAGCCAATTTGGCATCTCCATGGACAATTGTTTGAAAGGGACTTGAGTGCAAGACATGAGCGATCTTTTTTGCTGCTCTTTTCAAGGGAATATCTGTCAATACGGCCCATTCATCTGGCCGTGTTTCCAAATGCCAGTAGGTCCCATTTTTCCATAAATTCACAGGCGTTTCCTGAAGAAATTCTGCGTGAAAATGGGCCAGCCATTGCAGACAGCTATTTAATTCCTCACGCGTGACAATTGATTTACGCGCTGAATAGCCAGCAGCATCCAAATCTTCCAAAACCATGCACACTTCCGATCCTTGCTTCGCAATGCCCAAGCAATTAGGAATGCGACTCTCCGAGGTACATCGAAAACTCCACGATTGATACCAGGCTGTTTCCACTTCATAGGATTTGACTTTTCGGTTGTGAGAAAAACTGGAATTCCAGCCTCTTGGATGCGCTGCTTCGCTTGGCGGGCAAACGTGCTTTACAACAACTGTTTTGACGGAACCATTTTCCAAGCCCACACGTAGAATACTGCCGTAACCACTCCACAGACTTTGCAAGGTTTCAACAAGGAAAAGCGAAGAAGCTCCTGTTTTTTCGAGAATCGTTTGTTTGACAAAGTCATTCATCCATAAAAAGTATTGGATTACAAAGATAGGAATTCATCGAATTGAAAATAAATACTTGCGGACAAATTAAGAATCTCAATTAGAAAATTCCTCGTAAAATCGTAACTTTGAAACTGCCAAGTGCTTTTGCTTGGTCAAGCAACACAAAAATGCACCCAAAAAAACTTCATTTGCATCTTCTCCAGTCATTAACTGTTCCAAAACAATTTTCGGAATCCCGTTTGCAAGAGGCGGCAGTGGGTTTATTTAATAATATTTCTACCAAAAGCGGCCTTAAAAAAGCGCTTAAAAAAAAACTGATTTATCTGAATGGAAAGATTGCTTCTACGGCCGATTTTGTAAGAGGCGGTGAAAAGCTTGAATTGTTCCAAGATACGACAAGTGCAACCAAAGCTCAAATAGACCTGCCTGTTGAAGTGTTATTTGAAGACGATCACCTTGCTTTTGTTTACAAACCCTCGGGAATTACTGTCAGTGGCAACAAAAAATGGACTTTAGAGAACGCATTGCAAAAAGCCTTGGGTCCCAGTTCCCAATTCGACGCATTGACCCGTCCAGAACCCATACACAGATTGGACCATCCAACTTCGGGAGTGCTTTTAATCGGGAAGACTTCCACAGCAGTCATTGCCTTAAACCAGCTCTTTGAAACTCGTAAGATTGTAAAAACCTATCTGACAGTTGTCATCGGTGAAATAAGTCCTTCCGGAAGTCTCGAAAACAAGATCGACGGCAAAGATGCCAAAACTTCTTTTGCACTAATAGACCGGATAGCCTCCCCCCGCTTTGGATTTCTAAACCTTGTCACATTGCAACCGGAAACAGGGAGAAAACACCAAATCAGGAAACACCTGTCCGAAATGGGAAATCCCATTCTTGGAGACCGCTTGTATGGCAAAGAAACAAAGATTCTCAAAGGAAAAGGCCTGTACTTACATGCCTCCAATTTGGCCTTTGTACACCCGGTTACAAAAGAAAACCTAAGGGTTTCTGCAGAAGTCCCTAAAAAATTTATAAAATTGTTTCCAAACAAAACAGCTTAAAACAATTCAGTACTCCTGGCTCATACTAGTTTTTTACACGTTCACGATTTAAATATGCTCTTACTTTGCTGTGACTTTTCGGAGTGACTAAAACCTCTCATAAGCATTGGAATACTGAAAAAAACTGGAGATTTGTACGATTTTAACTGTAGTTTTGTTTTTCTATAACTGACAACCATTAACCATGAACATCCTCTCAGAATTGGAATCCCGCAGCGGGTCAAAGTGTGAATTGTGCAATAGCCACAAGGAACTGAGCGCTTATCAAATAAAACCCGTTCATACAGGTGGTATTGACGAACAAATTCTTGCCTGCGCAACCTGTACCGATCAAATTGAAAATCCAAAAAAAACAGTTCCCAATCATTGGCGCTGTTTGAATGACAGTATGTGGAGTGAATTTGATGCGGTAAAAGTAGTGGCTTGGAGAATGCTACATCGCTTGAAAAATAACGGATGGCCTCAAGATTTACTGGACATGCTGTACTTAGAGGAATCTGTTGAAAAATGGGCTGCCGCAACCGGTGAAGGGTTGAGTGAAGAGGATAGAATCATCCACAAAGATGCCAATGGCGCCTTGTTGGCTGCCGGAGATACGGTTAATTTGACCCAAGATCTGGATGTAAAAGGAGGTGGAAACTTCACCGCAAAACGTGGCACAGCCGTCAGAAACATCTCTTTAACGCAGGACAACGCTGCACATATTGAAGGAAGAATCAACGGCGTACACATTGTCATTTTGACAAAGTTTGTAAAGAAGTCATTCCCTAAAGACTAGGACAAATGCTTGGCACGTGTGAACTGCCGCAAAGTGTGCTTCCTACTTTTATTTATCAAAAGCATAGGTATAGCTAAAGCCGATAATTTTTGTGCTTTTGGTAAGGACGGCATTCAAGGATTGTTCCAACCGAAAAAACAGGTCGATCTGACCCCATTTTTTAAAACTGTACTGGCTGCCCAATGTAAGTCTGTATTTGTGAAAACCATTCTCTTTTCCTTGTTGGGTCCGATTGAAAATTTCTGCTGAAAATTTGGGGTCTAATTTCCAATTGCGCACATTGTAACTCACAGAACTTTTCAAACGCAAGTTTTTCTTCGCGTTGTCCTCTTCTGCTTCGGAAACCCCGATTTCGTTTTTGTTTTGAAAACGCAAGCGGTGTTTGAAGTTAAAACGTTTTTGTTTGTGCTTGTATGCAAGGTCTATGTGGTACCGAAAAAAGGAATCATATCCTTGTTTTTTTCCTATGTTGTCATTTTTTTTTGCAAACCGAAGTCCACCTCCAATTTCAAAGTCCTTCGGAAATTGGTAAGAAAGCCCGATTTGTGTAAAATATTGATCTATCTCTGAACTATTTTCTTTCAAACGCAGTTGCTCCTCTAGTTCCAAATTCAATTTTTTGTGGAGTTTGACCTCCACGTTGATACTTGACCAGGTTTCAAAATCAGTATTTGTTTGTGCAAATGCAACGGAAGAAATGAACAAAAACAGTGCTGTACAAAAATTTGAAAATAGATTATTTGTACGCATTTTAATTACTTTTGGGTACTTTTAAAAAATAGATGGTGATCAGTGCAGTGTCTCGTAAAAAATCAACATTACCAATCTGGATTCTCTCTATGTTCAACCCCGTTCTGGATTCAAGGTCTTCTTTTAGCAAATGATGATTTTCTGGTTTGATGTTTTCAATGACTTCGTAGACGATCTCTCTAGAAACTTGGTGTTTCGATGACCAAAACAGCTCGGTCAAATACAAGACGAGGATGATCATGGCATTCGCAGATAAAATTTCTGAATAACTCATCTTTCCATTGGCCAAAGAGTTGATTACAGAAACACCGATGACCACAAACAAGTAAGTCATCTCTTTGATGTCTACTGTATTTGTTCGGTAGCGAATGATGCCGAAAATAGCAAAGAGACCGAGGGCCATTCCCAAATCCAATTCGAATTTTTTAAGGGTAAAGCACAAAAAGAAAACGATCACACTGATCATATAATAGGTAAAAAGAAACGCCTTGTTTCGAGCGTATCTGTAGTACAAACAACGAATAATGATGGTTAAAAAAGCAATATTGATTCCAAAACGAAACATCATTTTGTAAAAATCATCATCGAAAAGGGGGATTCCATAAAATTCCATAGTTAAGCAGTGAGTTTGTTTAGTTTGATTAATTTTCTTTTAAATTGGTTGTACTTTAAGTTTTCGTAGAGGTTGACCATTCCGATGCAGTATTTACTGATGCTGTAAGGAAACTGTCTGTGATTTCTCAATTCTTTGACGATGGCTGAGCTCCTGTCAAAACGTTCCTGTTTTACTTCAATGATGGCGATGCCTTCGTATGTCTTTTGAACATCCCCTAAAGTGTAGGTTAAATTGAAATCTATGGTAACTCTTTCGTTGCTTTGCATGTTGACCAATGTAATGCGGTTAAAGCCGTTCATCAGTGCAGGTGTCAAATCTAATTTTTTAGATGTAATTTTCTCAATAAAATTAGTGGAGGCAAGCGACAATTCATTTTCAAAATTTTTGATGCGAATTCTCGATTTGGTGGTTCTCCCTTTGTGGTCTTTTTGCTTGATTTCTAAAAAAAACAACTCCGACTCAACGTATTTGCGCATGCGCACTTTTAGTCGGTTGATTTTTCCATTGTGGTGCTCACGGTAAAATTTTTGATCTTTGGTGTCAAAATACAAAGAATTGTAAGTCATGACACGGTTGTTATCAATTTCTAGAACACGGTATTTCTCTTTCAATGTTTCAAGTAAAACAGGGAGCATTTTTTTGGAAACTACAAATTTAGTGTCTGTCCGTTTCATCAAGGCAACTGCGTCCATCTCTTTCAAAGTGATGGGGGAAATCTCCTTGGCAATTTTATGGATGTCAGTCAGCATTTGTAATTTGGTATAAAGAAAAACAAACATAAAAAAATTAAAGGAGATGGCTCCTGTTTTTCTGTTTTATATCTCGTTAAGCAGGTGTTATTATTTTATTAATCTTTTGACCATCACAGAATGAGGTCCCACATGTTCGATTTCAAAAATTTTTCCATAAAACTCAAAGCCTTGTTTTAGGTAAAAGTCAAAAGCAATGACACGAGCGTTGCACCACAAAACCTCAGTATCCAAAGAACGCAATTGTACTTCAGCTTCTTGCAAAAGGATTTTTCCAAAACCTCAATTTTTGAAAAGACTCCAAAGTTGACATCCCCCGCAATTGGTATTGACTTCCCTTCAATGAAGGGTGAGTGGATTTCACAAAGCTTGTAACAGCCAATAATTTTTTGTTTTCAAAAGTCCCAAAATGGAATGCATCTCCATCCAAATCGCCTTGAAACTTATAGGGCAGTGGACTGTTGATTCTCAAGATCATCAAACGAATGTCATAGGTTTCTCCTACAGTGATTTTCCTTACTTCAACCATTTGAAATAAGGAGGTTATAGGCTCAATCAGAAGCGCTGACACCTCTAAGGTGTTTCCAAACAGAAATTGTAACGTACATAAGAACAATCAATGGCACGGCAACAAATTGTAACAAGAGGAGCAGCAAAAGTGACGATCCCAAAAAGAGGTATTTGAACGCATTGTCCCTCCATGAGAAACTTTTAAATTTCAATGCAAACAAAGGAATCTCTGCATTCAACAAATAAACACTTACAAAAGTTAGTGCCAACAACAAATATTTGTTTTGCAAAAGCGCTACGACAAAAGTAAATTCGGAATGCTTGCATATCAACGGTAAGGACACAATCAGAAGTGTATTGGCAGGAGTTGGCAATCCTATAAAGGAAGATGTTTGGCGCGTATCAATGTTGAAATTTGCCAATCGGTATGCAGAAGCCAAGGTCACCAATAAACCACAAAAAGGCAGCCACTGAAAGGTTGCTGCTACCAACAAAGATTCCAAGGTGTCTTCAGTGCTCGCTTTGAAAAGCATTTGCATCATGACAATTCCAGGAACCAACCCAGAAGTCACCATGTCTGCCAAAGAATCCAATTGTTTTCCCAACGCCCCTTCTGCCTTTAGCAAGCGTGCGGCAAAACCATCAAAAAAATCAAAGCCAATACCGATGACCACAAACAGTGCTGCCGTTTCCAAATGCCCAAAAACGGCATACAAAACGGCGATACATCCAGACAAAAGATTGACTAAGGTAATCAGGTTGGGAAGGTGTTTTTTCAAGGCCATGAATTATATTTTTGTAAATGTATGAAAAGCATTTAAAATTCAATTGAACCAGGTGACGAAAGTTTTCTCAACTCCCACAAGTCTCTTTGACGTTTCTATCTATTTTAGGAGACAAATTTCCATGTTTTGTATTATTTTTCTTAGTATTGTTTCTAAAACTTGCCATGCCAATCATTGCCTCCGATTTTAAGACTGTTTTCCCCTTTTCTAACGGACATTTCAATACCGTGTACCGAAACTTATTTACCTGTCCAAGAATTCTTTTTCAAAGAGAGAGAATTCCTACTGCAGATGGTGATTTTTTAGATTTGGACAGCGCCTCTGTCAATTCGAAACATGTGGCGCTGCTGCTGCATGGACTTGAAGGCAGTTCACAATCCAAATACATCCTTTCGACTGCACTTTATCTGAACCGTCAAAACATCGACGTTATCGTTCTCAATATGAGAGGTTGTAGTGGAGAAAAAAACCGCTTGTACAAATCCTACCACAGCGGAGAAACGGAAGATTTGAATGCGACAGTCCTACATATAGATAAAAACTATGACTATCAAAGCATCTCTTTGATTGGATTTAGCATGGGAGGCAACATGGTCTTGAAATACGCTGGCGAAAGAAAACTCAAACCCGCTATAAAATGTGTAGTGGCAATTGGACCTCCTTGCGATTTGAAAGGTTCCGCAAAAACGCTTTCCGAAAAGAGTAACAGCCTGTATATGAAGCGATTTTTAAAAACACTGACAAAAAAAGTCGTCCAAAAAAGCATCGATCACCCCAAAGAATGTTTGGACATAAAAACCATAAGCAAGTCCAAAAGATTTTTGGATTTTGACAACCTCTATACAGCGCCCTCATTTGGTTTTAAAGATGCGGAAGATTATTGGAAGCAAGCCAGTTCAATCTTTTACCTAGAAGACATTCAAACTCCTACCTACTTACTTTCCGCTAATGACGATCCTTTTTTGTCCGAGAGTTGTTATCCCTACAAACTCGCAGAAAACCATCCCTTATTGTTTTTAGAGACACCTAAAACCGGAGGACATATTGGTTTTTCCCATTCTTTTCAAAATAGAAAAAACACCTGGTGCGAACAAAAAATCCTCTCCTTTATTAGTGAATATCAAGACAAATAAGATATTGATTTAAAATAGTAATATATTTGCACTAACATCTCATATACAATTTTAATTCTTTGAAAAAAATTTGTTTTCTTTTCCTGCTTTTCACCATTCATCTGACCTACGGTCAGCGCACCAGAAAGTACTCCAATGAGTTCTTAAATATTGGTGTAGACGCAGCAGGTTTGGGAATGAGCAAATCAGTAACGGCGATTGCTTCAGATGTAAATGCCCTCTATTGGAATCCGGCAGGCTTGTCAAAAATTACTGTCAACCAAGGTTCCTTGATGCATATGACCCATTTTGCGGGTATTGGAAATTACGACCACATGGCAGTTGCCATTGCTCCCAAAGAAAAAGACGGTGCTGTGCTAGCTTTTTCAATCATTCGCTTCGGTGTAGACGACATCTTGGATACCACGGAACTCATCGATTCGAATGGAAACATCGATTTCAACAGAATTCAGTTATTTTCGGCCGCAGACTACGCATTTAATTTTGGTATCGGATCCACCGTTAAAAAGGTGCCCAACTTGCATGTCGGCCTAAATGCAAAAATTATTCGACGAATTGTGGGTGATTTTGCCTCCTCTTGGGGTTTTGGTTTGGATGCCGGAATTCAATACCAACTAGGTTCGTGGCAACTGGGATTGATGGCAAGAGATTTTACCACAACCTACAATTTGTGGCGTTTTGACCATGACAACTTTGAAAAAATTAGAGCTGCTATTCCAAATCAAAACCAAGAATTACCTGAAAAAAACGAATTGACACTCCCCAAAGTTCACTTCGGTGTCGCAAAAAAATTCCAACTTAAAAATAAAAATTTCCATTTATTGTCAGAACTAGACATGCACTTTCGCTTTGCAGAGACAAACGACCTTATTTCCTCAAGCTCGGCAAGTATGAGCCCCTCACTGGGATTTCAATTGGATTATGGAAATTTAGTTTTTCTCAGAGCCGGTGTTGGAAATTTTCAAAGTATAACAGAATTTGACGGTAGCAAAACCCTTACATTAGAACCCAATATTGGTTTGGGATTCCGCTACCACGGAATTTCAATTGACTACGCACTTTCGAACATCGCCAGTGTCGGAAATGCCCTGTATTCCAATACTTTTTCGGTCAAAATAGATTTTGATTTTTTAAAAAAACCCGGAAAAAGCAACTAACTTATGTTGAACACCTGTCTCTTCGTTTGGTCGACAAGCCTTTCTTTTTTATTTTCATTTGATTTTTTCCTCCTATGAAGAACCTGTTTTTAGCTTTGTTATCCGGTGTGTTTTTAGCCATTTCTTGGCCTACGTATGGGTTTCCCCTGTTTCTATTTATCGGCTTTGTTCCGCTTTTATTGGTAGAAAATAACATTCGAAATTCAAAACAAACAAGGAGCAAGCGAAAAATATTTGGCCTCGCCTATTTGACTTTTTTACTCTTTAACAGCGGCACTACTTGGTGGTTGTATTACGCAAGTCCCTTTGGCATGTATTTCGCTATTTTGGTAAATTCGCTTTTGATGAGTTTGGTATTTCTTAGTTACCACTTCCTCGCCAAAAGAATCCCTTCCAAATTGAGCAAGGTCGCGTTGATTGCACTTTGGATCGGTTTTGAAAAATTTCATTTGAACTGGGATTTTTCCTGGCCTTGGCTCAATCTCGGAAATGGATTTGCCAACCATCACAAATGGATACAATGGTATGAATACACAGGAGTTTTTGGAGGTACTTTGTGGATTTGGATAGTTAATATGGGCCTTTATGGTGCCTTTGTTCAATTTTTGAAAGACAACAAACCCAAAGTCTTGTTAAAGGGAATACTCGGCTCAGTTGGATTGGTCATCATCGGGATTTCAGCTTCTCTATACAGCTACCACTCCTCTCCTACTAAAGGAGAAAAATCAACGGTGCTGGTACTGCAACCAAATGTTGATCCCTATACTGAAAAATACCAACTGTCCAATTATAGAATGGCGTTGGATTTGGTGGAATTGGCGTCCGAAAAAATGGACAGCACAGTTGTATTTGTCATTGCACCTGAAACATCTTTGCCCAAACCAAGGGCTATAAAAGATTTCGAAAAAACTTCAGAATACGCTGTTTTATCAAAATTTGTTGCTCAATACCCGCAATCAGCTTTTGTTTCAGGCATTACTTTTTACGAACGTTTTTCTTCTCAATTGCCTCCGAACAAAACGGCCAATTTTTTCCAAGATCACAAGGATTGGTACAACAGTTACAATTCTTCGTTTATTTTACAATCCGACGAAGAATTGCAAATCTATCACAAATCCAAATTGGTCGTGGGTGTCGAACACATTCCATACCGAAGCCTTTTGAACCCAATACTGGGCAATGCTATGATTGATTTGGGTGGGTCGGTTGCCACTTTGTCCCCTCAAGAGGAACGAGCGGTCTTTTCAAATGCAAACATCCATTTGGCACCAATCATCTGCTACGAATCGGTTTATGGAGACTATGTAGGACAATACATTGAAAAGGGGGCTGATTTTTTAACCATCCTTACGAATGATGGCTGGTGGAGAAGCAGTCAAGGACACAAACAGCATTTGAGTTTGGCACGGTTGCGAGCTATCGAAACAGGCAGAAGTATTGCCAGAGCTGCCAATACGGGCATCTCTGCGCTCATCAATGAGAAGGGGGACCTTTTGAGTGCACTTCCCTATGGCAGCAAGGGTTCTTTAAAGGGTGATATTACGCGCTCGAATAGGACAACTTATTACTCCCATCACGGAGACTATATATACAGAATCTCGATGTTTGTTTTGGTGCTTATCCTCTTAGGCTCCTTTGCCAAGAAAAAACAACCCCTTTGATAAATTTCTTTTAATTTCGTTTTTTACAGAATTCTAAGGCTGCTTGAATTTCAAAAAAAATCTCCTTCCCAAAATCAGGAAGGAGATTTATTTATAAAACATAGCGAAACTTATGCGTTTTGCTTTTTGATCAAATTCAAAGCAGATCCTTCGTGGAACCAAGCTATTTGACTTGCGTTGTAAGTATGATTCAATTTGATAGCATCTGTGGACCCATCAGCGTGAACAACCTCCAACGTTAATTGTTTTCCAGGAGCAAAATCCACCAAATCAGAGAAGGCAAAGGTATCATCTTCTTGAATCAAATCGTAATCTGATTCGTTGGCAAAAGTCAAGCCCAACATTCCTTGTTTTTTCAAGTTGGTTTCGTGGATCCGTGCAAATGATTTTACAATCACAGCAGCCACCCCTAAGTGACGTGGTTCCATAGCAGCGTGCTCTCGTGAAGAACCTTCTCCATAATTATGATCTCCAACTACAATTGAAGAAACACCTGCCGCTTTGTAAGCTCTTGCAGTTGTTGGAACAGCACCGTATTCTCCTGTTAATTGGTTTTTGACAAGGTCCGTTTTTTGATTGAATGCATTGACTGCCCCAATCAAACAGTTGTTGGAGATGTTGTCCAAATGTCCACGGAAACGCAACCAGGGCCCAGCCATAGAAATGTGATCCGTTGTGCATTTTCCAAAAGCTTTTATCAACAACTTCGCTCCTTTGATATCTGTTGCCAAGGGTTTGAAAGGAGTCAACAATTGCAATCTTTCTGAAGACTCAGAAACACTGACATCAACAGCAGACCCATCTGCAAGAGGTGCTTGGAATCCAGCATCTTCTACAGCAAATCCATTCTTTGGCAATTCGTCTCCTGTAGGTTCGTCAAACATCACTTCTTCTCCGTTTTTATTGAGCAAGGTGTCCTTGGTAGGATCAAAGTCCAAACGACCGGAAATGGTAATCGCAGCTACCAGCTCTGGAGAGGCTACAAAAGCATGTGTGTTTGGGTTTCCATCTGCTCTCTTGGCAAAGTTTCGGTTAAAGGAGTGAATAATGGAATTTTTAGGTGCATTTTTAGGATCTGAATACCTGGCCCATTGTCCGATACAAGGTCCACAAGCATTTGTAAATATTTTTGCTCCCAAGGCCTCAAAAGTTCCTAACAAACCATCTCTATCTGCCGTGTACCGCACTTGCTCAGAACCGGGATTGATTCCGAAATCAGCTTTCGCCTCAATTCCTTTGTCTACGGCTTGTTGTGCGATGGATGCAGCTCTTGATAAATCCTCGTAAGAAGAATTTGTACAAGATCCTATCAGTCCCCATTCTACTTGTAAAGGCCAATCATTTGAAGTCGCCTTTTCAGTCAAATCAACACCCGCTTCAGTAGCCAAATCTGGTGAGAAAGGCCCGTTTACATGGGGCTTTAACTCGTCTAAGTTGATTTCAATAACCTGGTCGAAATACTGCTCGGGGTTATTGTAAACTTCAGCATCACCTGTCAAGTGAGCAGCAACTGCGTTTGCAGCATCTGCTATATCGTTTCGATCTGTAGCACGTAAGTAGCGCTCTATGGAAGCGTCGTACCCAAAGGTAGATGTGGTTGCTCCAATTTCAGCACCCATGTTGCAAATGGTTCCTTTTCCTGTGGCAGACATAGATTTGGCGCCTTCTCCAAAATATTCTACTATGGCTCCAGTTCCTCCTTTTACAGTTAGGATACCTGCAACTTTTAGGATGACATCTTTGGGAGCTGCCCAACCTGAAAGTTTTCCTGTCAATTTGACGCCAATTAATTTTGGGAATTTCAATTCCCAAGCCATACCGGCCATTACGTCCACAGCGTCTGCTCCACCAACACCGATGGCAACCATTCCCAATCCACCCGCATTTACGGTATGAGAATCCGTTCCGATCATCATTCCTCCTGGGAAGGCATAATTTTCTAGTACTACTTGGTGGATGATTCCCGCTCCTGGCTTCCAGAACCCAATCCCGTATTTGTTAGAAACAGATGACAAGAAGTCAAATACTTCTGCACTTGTTTTGTTTGCAAACTTCAAATCTTCTGCTGCACCTGATTTTGCTTGGATCAAGTGATCACAGTGCACTGTTGTTGGAACGGCTACCTGTTTTTTTCCAGCTTGCATGAATTGCAACAATGCCATTTGAGCAGTTGCGTCTTGACATGCAATTCTATCCGGCGCAAAATCAACATAGTCCTCTCCTCTCTTGAAGGCGGTCTTTGTGGAGCCGTCCCAGAGGTGATTGTACAATATTTTTTCAGCCAATGTTAAGGGTTTCCCAACTACACCGCGTGCAGTATCTACACGATCTGCCATACGAGCATATACCTCCTTGATCATTTCAATATCAAATGCCATAGTCTACTTGTTCTTTATAGAGTGTTATTACAAAAATATAAATTGGATGCTAATATACAAAAATGCTCCGGTATTTGAAAACTCAAAGCGCACGGAATATTGAGGTTGCACAAAGATAAATGAGATTCTAATTTATTGAATGTGAAAAATCAATTTTTGAGAATCAAAAAGGAAAAACATGAGAAATCGTTAAAAAAAAGTAGGCCTGTAAGCCGGATTCTGTCACCGCAAATGCGGGTTCTTATCATTTATCTAGTTCCACAATTACTTGTGGAATCCAACTGCCTACCCCTTGGATCGGGCGAGTAACCCTCAAGCTCCAATGTACATGGCATTGCATCGTATAGAGTTTACCTGGTTTCACTACAGCCGAACTGTACTTGCTTTCTGTTGCACTGGTCCTCGCTCACGCTGGACGGATGTTATCCGCTATACTACTCTACGATGTCCGGACTTTCCTATCCCAATACTATTGAGACGATAAGACAGCCTACTTTTATGTTGTTTCTTTTACAAGCCCTGCTCTTTTGAAAGCGAGGCATTTTTGTTACACAGTTGGACACAAAGGTCTTTGTATCAATTAGGATTTTAAACGAGCTTTCACATTAGGAAAACATGTCTTTTACCTTGTCAAAAAAGGACTTGTCAGAAATTGTCGGAGAGGGCGTGAAATTTTCGTCCTCCAACATCTCTTCAAAAAATTGTTTTTGTGTTTTGTTCAATTCTTGAGGGGTCCAAACATTGACGTGCACCAATAGATCGCCCGTTCCATACCTCTCGATACTCGGCAGTCCTTTGCCTTTCAATCGGAGTATTTTCCCAGACTGTGTTCCTGAATCAATTTTGATTTTTACTTTTCCTGTAACCGTCTGAATCTCTTTTGCTATACCCAAAACAGCTTCCGAAAAACTGATGTACAAATCGTAGTGCAAATTTGTGCCTTCTCTTTTGAGTTTTTCGTGAGGGATTTCTTCAATCACAACCAATAGGTCGCCGGCAATGAAATTGTTTCCTGGAGCATCGTTTCCTTTGCCTGCCACTTTGAGCTGAACACCTTCTGTAACGCCTTGAGGAATGTTGATGGTGACGGTTTCTTCCGTAACAATCAAGCCATTTGCATCAGCTTCTTTTGGTTTGCTCGAAATCGTTTGTCCCGTTCCTTGACAGGTTGGACAAGTAGCTGCTGTCTGCATTCTTCCCAACATGGTATTGGTCACGCGCATCACTTGGCCTTGACCATTACAAGTAGCACAGGTCTTGTAGGAGACCCCTTTTGCTTGTGTTTTTCTGCGAACTTTAACTTTTTTATCCACACCATTGGCAATCTCTTCCAATGTCAGTTTGACACGAATGCGCAGGTTACTTCCTTTGATTCTTGCTGGTCCTCTAGAACGACTTCTTCCGCCCCCAAAACCGCCGCCAAAAATATCACCGAATTGGCTGAAAATATCATCCATGTCCATACCGCCACCGCCGAAACCACCGAAACCGCCTTGACTTCCGTCAAATGCACTGTGGCCATATTGATCGTAGCGCGCTTTTTTATCAGAGTCGCTTAGGATTTCATAAGCTTCTGCAGCTTCTTTAAATTTTTCTTCGGCATTTTTGTCATCTGGGTTTTTGTCCGGATGGTATTTAACCGCCATTTTTCGGTATGCTTTTTTTATTTCTGTAGTAGCGGCTGACTTTGATATCCCCAATACTTCGTAATAATCTTTTTTCATCTTGATAAGTTTCCGTTTTCTGATTTGTAGCTATTCAGAAACACCTCGTTTACAATTAGTTTCCTATGACGACTTTTGGATAGCGAATCACTTTTTCACCAAGTTTGTAGCCTCTTTCAATGACGTCGATGATTTTTCCTTTCATCTTTTCTGACGGTGCAGGTATTTGTGTGATGGCTTCGTGCAAATCCGCGTCAAAGGCATCTCCCGCTTTGGCATTTACAGGCTCCAAACCTTTTTGCTGCAAAGTGGTGGTTAGTTTGTCATTGATCAATTGCATCCCTTTGAGCAATTCTTTGTCTTTGACTTTTTTAATTTCTGCCAAACCTCTGTCAAAATCGTCCAAAATTGGCAATAATGACACCATGATGTCTTGTCCTGCCGTTCGAAACAATTCAATTCTTTCTCTACTGGTTCGTTTTTTGTAGTTTTCAAACTCTGCAAACAGACGCAAGTACTTGTCTTTTTCAGCTTGTAATATTTCTTCTGCCGTTGGTTCGTCTACTGTTTTTTCAGCAGCTACCTCTTTATTTTCCTCCACAGCTTCCGTTTGGAGCTCTTCGTTTGTAAGTTCTTCTTTGATGGGTTCTTCTGTACTCATTGTATTTCAATTGTTTTGTATGCACTTATGTAAGCAACAATAAAGCCATGACGTTTTTTGTGTCAAAATGTCATTTGCTATGTGCGTGCAAAGATAGCTATCTGTCCGAATATGTATGGAAGAAACTTCTTTTAAATTTTGGAAAGATTAGCTGTATTTGAAAACAGGTCAAAATCAATCTGCGATCCGTTCAATTTTAGCGCCGATTGCCTTCAAACGACCTTCGATGTCTTCGTAACCGCGATCTATCTGATCGATGTTGTGAATGGTACTCGTCCCATTGGCGGAAAGGGCTGCAATCAACAGAGAAATCCCTGCTCTAATGTCGGGAGAAGTCATGGTCGTTGCTTTCAAACTCGATTCGTGGTTCATCCCGATGATGGTGGCTCTGTGCGGATCACAAAGGATCACTTTGGCCCCCATGTCTATAAGCTTATCCACAAAGAACAAGCGGCTTTCAAACATCTTTTGATGGATCAAAACTGAGCCTTTGGCTTGGGTGGCTACCACCAACACAATACTCAATAAATCTGGTGTAAAACCGGGCCATGGTGCATCAGAAATTGTGAGTATGGAGCCGTCTATATAGTTTTGTATTTCGTAGGATTTCTGTGAAGGGATGTATATGTCATCGTTTTTCTTTTCCAATTGGATGCCCAATTTCTGAAACACCCTTGGTATCTGACCAAGGTCTTTCCAACTGACATCTTTAATGGTCAGTTCTGATTTTGTCATGACGGCCATTCCAATCCAACTTCCAATCTCAATCATATCTGGCAACACCCTATGCGTACATCCTTTCAATGCTTTTACACCCTCAATTACTAAAAGGTTGGAACCAATACCACGAATGTTTGCACCCATGCTGTTTAGCATTTTTGACAATTGCTGAATGTAGGGCTCACAGGCAGCGTTGTAAATAGATGTTTTTCCAGTAGCGAGCACTGCTGCCATCAAAATATTGGCAGTTCCGGTAACAGAAGCTTCGTCTAAAAGCATTTCTTTTCCAAAAAGCTCTTCGGCTTCAACACCGTAGAAGTGTTCTTCTTTGTTGTATCTAAAAGTAGCACCCAACTGAATAAATCCTTCAAAATGGGTGTCCAAACGACGTCGCCCTATTTTATCTCCACCCGGCCTTGGAATATAACCCTTCCCAAAACGAGCCAACAAGGGACCGACAATCATGATGGAGCCACGGAGCGAACTGCCATCTTTTTTGAATTCTTCAGATTCCAAATAGCCCAAATTCAAATCGTCTGCTTGAAAAGTATAGGTATTGGGGTCGTGTTTGTCAATTTTCACACCCAGGTTTCCCAGTATAAAAATCAACTTGTTGACGTCTATGATGTTGGGAATATTTTCAATTCGAACTTTTTCTGGTGTTAGCAATACCGCGCATAGAATTTGCAGTGCTTCGTTTTTTGCTCCTTGGGGGGTGATGGTACCTTTCAATTGATGCCCACCTTCAATTTTAAATGTTGCCATTGTTCGATGCGTAAGAAATTAGTTGTGCCTTTTCAAAGGAAATAAAACAATCTTGTTTGGTTTTGTAACCGTGTGAAAAATAAAAAAAATCTTTCAATCTTTTACCTAAAAAATTATTTATATCGGTGTTGGCTGTTTTTACTGCGGTTGTTTTTGTTACGGTTGTTGGGTTGTTTCGGGGACTGTTGTTTTGAATTGGCAGATTTTTTGAGCAGGTTTTCGCTTTTGGAAAGAACTTCATCGCTGTCAGTCAAATCAATTTCACCATTTGACAAATCCAACAAGTGCTTGTAGATAATTGCATCTTCTACCGTGTCTTTGTTCCAGTTAAGATAGCACTTTTTCATGTGGTTGGCGATGTTGAAAATCAAAGCGTTTCTCATATCGCTTTCTTCCCATGACAAAGCAACTTTGATCATGGTTTGTATGTTGTGTCCGTAAAAGCGGTAACGGGAAGCTTGCTTAGGATAAGCCAAAGGTTCTGGTTTGGCTTCCAGTTCTTCTTGATCTGGTTTTCCATAAGGAGAATCGACATCCAAATTAAATTCGGACATGATAAAAATTTGATCCCAAAGTTTGTGTTTGAAATCAGGTACGTCTCTTAGATGAGGCTGTAGGTTTCCCATCACATCTACAATGGCATTTGCCATTTTCTTCCGTTCTTCAAGGCTTCCCAATGAGACACAGTGGTCTACTAATTTTTGGATATGTCTTCCGTATTCCGGAATAATCAATAGTGGGCGGTCTGAATTGCATTCTAAATTAAATTCCATCAAGCTAAGTTGTCTTTTTTAAATATGTAAATACCATCCATTTGATATGGATAGCTTTTTTTAATACCAAAGAGTTGAAGTGGTTAAAAATACGATAGGAGGAAAACTCTTAATAATATAAAGCAAAATTAACTAAATAAATTTGGTTTGGCAACATTAAAAAAAAATCATGTTTATTTTTAGAAAAACTCGAAGATTGATTTTGAACAAAAAAAGGGATTTACGAAATCACTTCTTTAAAGTTGCCAACATTGCAGCTCCAATGATTCCAGCGTTATTTTGATACTCGGCAGGCAATACAGGTGTTTTTAGAATTAGTTGGTCTTGGTATTTATTGATTTTTTTACTCGCCCCTCCTCCTAGCACAATTAAGTCTGGAGAAAAGGTGCGTTCTACAAATTCTAAAAAGGAATTGAAACGACTGCCCCATTCTTTGTAAGTAAGCGCTTCTTTTTTTCTTACGGAATCAGCAGCATAGTACTCAAACCGTTCGTACTTTTTGTATGGAACTGTTCCCAGTTCAACATTGGGTACCAAAACACCGTCGAAAAAAACACCTGAGCCCAAGCCGGTTCCAATGGTTATCATGATGACAACTCCTTTTTTCCCTTTCCCTACACCAAAACTCATTTCTGCCAAGCCCGCTGCATCTGCATCGTTGGCTACTGAAAATGAAAGCCCTGTAGCAGCGGCAAATAATTGATCGACTTGAACGCCTAGCCAGCTTTTGTGAATGTTTCCATGAGAACGCGCCATTCCATTTGAAATGATGGCAGGAAATCCACAACCTACTTTTCCTTTCCAATCAAAATGTGCAACCAATGCAGCTACTTCATTAGCCACTTCTGACGGAAGGGCTCCTTTAGGTGTTGGAATGCGATATCTTTCTGTAATCAATTCTCCCGTATCCACGTTGACTATAGCTCCTTTAATTCCAGAGCCTCCAACATCTATTCCCAATACTTCCATAAACTTTATTTCTTGGTTAAAAATCCGAATATCGCAATTGTATTGCAAATTCGCAACATTTCCCCAAAAAAAGAAACCATAAAAAGGCCCCATTTGTTTTATTTGTTTCAATCTCAATTCATTACTCTATAGAAAGCGAAATCAAACTGCCAAGTCACTAAGACACCTTTGAATGAGCAGCAAACAAACGTCAATTAAAAAAGAGGAAATATTCAACAAGAACTCCCCAAACTTTTACGATGATTTGGTTTGTAAACTACAAAAGAGTTAGTACTTTTGCCAAAACCTAAGCACCATGAAAAACACGAAATACGTTTTTGTTACAGGAGGCGTTACTTCATCACTTGGAAAAGGAATCATCGCCGCTTCTTTGGCCAAACTTCTCCAAGAAAGAGGGTATTCAGTGACCATTCAAAAATTAGATCCTTATATCAATATTGATCCAGGAACTTTGAACCCCTACGAGCACGGTGAATGTTACGTAACTGATGACGGTGCAGAAACGGATTTGGATTTAGGACACTACGAACGTTTTCTAAATATCCCTACTTCGCAAGCAAACAATGTGACTACGGGACGTATTTATCAATCTGTCATCGACAAAGAACGAAAAGGTGCTTTTCTTGGAAAAACTGTTCAGGTGATTCCTCACATTACCAACGAAATCAAAGAGCGCATTCAGATTTTAGGAAAAACTGGAGACTACGATGTAGTAATCACGGAGATTGGAGGCACCGTTGGTGATATTGAATCCCTCCCCTATGTAGAATCTGTACGTCAATTGTTGTGGGAATTGGGAGACAAAAATGCAATTGTTGTGCATTTAACTTTGATTCCTTTCCTCGCTGCAGCTGGGGAATTAAAAACAAAACCAACGCAACACTCTGTCAAAATGCTGATGCAGAGCGGTGTCAATCCTGATATCTTGGTCTGCCGCTCGGAGCATGAAATTTCTGATAGCATCAAACGCAAACTGGCTTTGTTTTGCAATGTTAAAAAAGAAGATGTAATCTCTTCTTTGGACGCAGATACGATTTACGATGTTCCCAATCTGATGTTTGACGAAGGTTTGGACAAAGTGGTGTTGGACAAATTAGATTTGTGTGACAACGACCAACCTAAACTGGTTGAGTGGAATCATTTTTTAAGCAAACACAAAAACCCAAAAAACAAAGTAAGAATTGGATTGATTGGCAAATATGTAGAATTGCACGATGCCTATAAATCCATATCAGAAGCTTTTATACACGCAGGTGCGGCTAACGAAGTAAACGTTAAAATCGTTTGGATCCACTCGGAAGACTTGACATTAGAAAATGTGCCACAAAAACTCAAAGGCTTGGACGGAATCTTGGTCGCCCCTGGTTTTGGAAATCGAGGAACAGAAGGAAAGGTGGACGCAGTTCGCTTTGCTAGGGAGCATCAAATACCCTTTTTGGGCATTTGTTTAGGCATGCAGATGGCCGTGATTGAATACGCTCGAAACGTACTGAATATTGAAGGTGCAGGTTCCTTAGAAATGGATGAAACGTGTAAAAATCCCGTAATCAACTTGATGGAAGACCAAAAAAACATTACAGAAATGGGCGGCACCATGCGTCTGGGAGCTTGGGATTGTGAGATCGTTGAGGGCTCTAAAGTTTTCAATGCCTACAAACGCACACTGATCAGTGAACGTCACAGACATCGCTATGAATTCAACGATCAGTACCTAAAAAAATTGAAAGATTCTGGGATGAAAATAACAGGGACAAATCCAAAAACTGGATTGGTAGAAATTGTAGAAATAGAAAATCACCCTTGGTTTGTCGCTGTACAATACCATCCTGAATATAAAAGTACCGTATTGAATCCACATCCTTTATTTGTCGATTTTGTAAAAGCAAGCTTGGACTTTTCTACTCAAAAATAAAGGAAAGTTTCCACTCAATCAAACACAAAAAAACAACAGAGTTCAAACAGAAACAACGCAATGGAAGAAAAAAAATTTGATAAGAATTCGATAATCGGTTTTCTCTTACTTGGTGCTATCATGTTGTATTACATGTACACCAATCAGCCAGAACAGTCTACTTCCGAAGTTCCACAGACAACAGAACAAACAACCGAAGTAGAAATTACAAGTCCACAAATCACCAACCCTGTGGTTTCAAAAGCATTGCTTGCAGCAGATGCACAAGAACGATACGGAAATTTTGCTTACGCTTCTGGGTTGCAAGTAGCGGTGGATGGAACAACTGTTTTGGAAAACGACTACTTAAAATTGACCTTTTCAAACAAAGGGGCACAGATTACAGAGGCTTTGGTCAAAAACTACCAAACTTATGATGCGCTGCCCTTATACATGATCCAAGATGCCAATGCTTCATTCAATGTAAATTTTGGCACCACAAGCAATCGCATTTTCAACACCAAAGACATGGTGTTTCAACCTCAGTTAACCAAAAATAGTGAAGGGTCTGTACTCTCATTGAAATTAAAGGTTTCTGAAAATGAGTATTTGGAGTACCGCTATGAATTGCTTCCCGATTCTTATATGATTGGATTTTCAATGAGATCGGTAGGTTTGAGTGCCGTCATCAATAACGGAACTCCTGTAAATTTAACATTTGACCTGAAAGGAATCCGACATGAAAAAAGCATGTCATACGAGAACCAAATGAGCGCTTTGTACTATGAGAAAGAAGATGGAAAAATGGATGACCTTTCCATTTCTGGTGAAGACAGCGAATTGGAAAAAAATGTGGATTGGATTGGATTCAAACAACATTTCTTTTCGACAATATTGTTAACAGACACACCTTTTAAAACTGCCAAACTATCCTCAAATACCCTTTTTCAGGATGAAGAAACGGATTCCGTTTTTACAAAATCTTTTGCTTTGCAAACTCCTTTGTATTTGAAAAATGGTGAGTTGGACTACAACTTTAATTTGTATATCGGTCCCAATGATTACGATTTACTTGCCAGCTATGACAAACAAATAGAGAATGTAGTTGAGCTGGGTTGGGGCATCTTTGGATGGATCAACAAAAACGCATTTATCCCTCTATTTACAAAGTTGGGAAATATACTTTCCAACTATGGGCTGATCATCATCATCATGACGCTCGTAGTACGAATCTTTATGTCTCCTTTGGTGTACAAATCCTATTTGTCGAGTGCCAAAATGAAAGTACTTAGACCCGAAATGACTGAGATCAACGAAAAATACCCTGGGAAAGAAAATGCGATGAAGCGCCAACAAGAGACCATGGCTTTGCAGCGAAAAGCCGGTGTGAGTATGATGGCAGGATGCATTCCCGCATTGTTACAAATGCCTGTCTTTTTTGCCTTGTTTCGCTTTTTTCCAAGTGCCTTGGATTTGCGTCAAAAAGGATTTTTATGGGCGGATGATTTGTCGTCTTACGATTCCATTTACAAATTACCTTTTACCATCCCCATGTATGGAGATCACATCAGTTTATTTCCTATTTTGGCCTCGATCGCCATTTTCTTTTACATGCGTATGAACCAGAGTCAACAAATGAGCATGCAACAACCAGCACAAGAAGGAATGCCAGACATGCAGAAAATGATGAAGATGATGATGTATTTTTCTCCGATTATGATGTTGGTTTTCTTTAATAGTTATGGTGCCGGGTTGAGCTTGTACTACTTTGTTTCAAACTTGTTGACCATCACAATCATGTTGGTCATCAAAAACTTTATCATTGACGAGGACAAAATTCACGCACAAATTCAAGAGAACAAAAAGCGCCCAGAAAAGAAAAAAAGCAAATTTAGAGAGCGTATGGACGATGCTATGAAACAGGCTCAAGAACAACAAAAGAATCAAAAGAAAGCTAAAAAGTAGTTTTAAAACCTATTCAATATCTACAGCGGTCCTCAAAAGGGACCGCTTTTTTTGGTTCGATAAAAAAAAGAAATCCTAATTTCTGGAAACCTTTATTCAACAGTGTCTCATTACTACGCAAAGAAGAGGAAGGCCACACAGTAGCCTCGCTATTAGTCCGTGAAAAATTGAGATACGTATAGCAAGAAGTAATATCTTAAGCTTTATTCTTTACGCATACAGCTTTTTTCGCAACTCTTTTACTTTTGGATCGGACAAATATTCGTCAAAAGTAGCGTACTTGTCAATCACACCTTTAGGAGTAATCTCGATAACTCGGTTGGCCACAGTTTGAGCAAACTCGTGATCGTGTGTGGAAAAAAGAACAGTTCCCTTGAAATTTTTCAAAGAATTGTTCAAAGCCTGAATGGATTCCAAATCCAAATGATTGGTAGGCTCGTCGAGCATCAGTACATTGGCTCTTCCCATCATCATACGTGACAACATGCAACGAACCTTTTCGCCACCCGAAAGCACGTTGCATTTTTTCAAAGCCTCTTCCCCACTAAAAATCATTTTTCCTAAAAAGCCTCTCAAATAAACGGCTTCTCGTTCTTCTTCTGTTTTTGCATACTGACGCAACCAGTCCACCAAGTCTAATTCTGCATTTTCAAAATATTCCGAATTTTCCAAAGGCAAATAGGATTGTGTTGTTGTAATGCCAAATTGATAAGCCCCAGCATCTGCTTCCATCTTTCCGTTTAGAATTTCATAAAAAGAATTTACCGCTTTGGAATTTTTTGAAATTACAACCACCTTGTCCCCTTTTGACAAATTGATGTTGATGTCATTGAACAACATCTCTCCGTCAATCTCTTTGGACAATTTTTCGATGTTTAAGATTTGGTCTCCTGCTTCTCGTTCCCTTTCAAAAATAATGGCGGGATATCTTCTGCTCGAAGGCTTGATGTCCTCCACATTCAATTTCTCGATCATTTTTTTACGACTCGTTGCTTGTTTGGATTTCGCCACGTTGGCAGAAAAACGACGGATAAATTCTTCCAACTCTTTTTTCTTATCCTCCGCTTTTTTGTTTTGTTGCGCCCGTTGCTTGGCCGCTAATTGGCTCGACTCGTACCAAAAGGTATAGTTTCCTGAATACTGGTTGACTTTCCCGTAATCAATATCTGAGATATGGGTACACACTGCGTCCAAAAAATGACGATCATGCGAGACCACAATAACCGTATTGTCATAATTGGCTAAAAAATGTTCCAACCATGCGATGGTTTCAAAATCCAAATCATTGGTGGGCTCATCCATAATCAATACGTCCGGATTCCCAAACAGCGCTTGGGCAATCAACACTCGTACTTTTCTCTTTCCATCCACATCCCCCATCAAAGTGTAGTGCAATTCGTCTTTGATCCCCAATGAAGAAAGTAGGGTTGCCGCATCGCTCTCCGCTGTCCAACCTCCCATCTCTTCAAAAATCACCTGCAACTCCCCGATTCTATCCGCATTTTCGTCGGTATAATCTGCATACAAGGCATCCATTTCTTCTTTGATGGCAAACAACTCTTTGTTTCCTCTCATCACCGTCTCTAAAACTGGAAAGCTATCAAAAGCAAAATGGTCCTGAGACAATACAGACATGCGTTTTCCTTTTTCCAAAGAAACCTGTCCTGAGGTTGGATCCATCTGACCCGTTAGTATTTTGAGAAAGGTAGATTTTCCTGCGCCATTGGCACCGATGATGCCGTAGCAATTGCCTTGAAAAAATTTAGTACTTACCTCGTCAAACAAGACGCGTTTTCCGAATTGTACGGATAAATTGGATACTGATAACATGCTGATAAAATTTAAGTTGCAAAATTATAAAAAAACTACGAAGTAAGGCTTTTAAATCAGGAGGATTTCCCGAGTATTTTCAACTCTTAAAACACAGCGAAGGAGAGTTGTGAAAAAGGAGTTTTCAAAGCTCTAATTGTCGAAGACCCTCACCCAAGGCCATGGCCACCGCATTGCCCAGATTGAAACTGCGTACTTTTCCAGGAAAAGGAATCTTGACACATTGTGAAGCATGTGCCTTCAGAATTTCTTTAGGCAAACCATCTGCTTCACGTCCAAAAACCAACCAATCTCCAGATCGGTAGTCAAGGTCATAATAAGACTGGGTCGCTTGGGCACTAAAAAAAAAGACACGACTCAAATCAGGAATGCCATCCAACAGTTTTTCAAAACTCGCGTGGTGTATCAAATCCAAATCAGCCCAATAATCCAAACCCGCTCTTTTGACGCGTGTGTCAGTAATTTCAAACCCCAAGGGATGTACCAAGTGCAATTTGCTTTGACTCCCCACACAGAGACGCCCAACATTACCAGTGTTGTTAGGAATTTGAGGACAAACCAAAACAATGTTGAAATTTGATGTCTCCATTAAAATCGAACCTTGGTTTCCAAATAATGCGAATCGATGCCATAAACTGTTTTCAAAGCAGCTATCTTCTGATCCAATGCCTTGACATCATTTTCCTTCGAAGATTTTGTAGCGACCAACAGCACATTTTTACGTGTGTGTTCGTTGGATACAAACTCAAAGATTTTAGTTTGGTAGTTTTTCTTTTCCAAAATCAAGGCGCGCAGAGTGTCTGTCACCATCTCGTATTGGCGTTCCTTAAAAATTCCGTATTTTAAAATCGGGTCGCTTTGCTCCTTTCCTTTCAGTTGTTGTCGTATTTGTTTGTGACAACAAGGCGCACAAACAATAAGACCTGCTTTGGCGGCAATGCCTTTGGTAATAGCATCGTCTGTAGCTGTATCACAGGCATGCAAAGCGATCAAGATGTCCACTTTTTTATTTTGATACGCTTCGATGGGAGTACATTCAAATTTGAGCTGATCAAAACCACAGGTATCCGCTACTTGATTGCACATATCCACAAGTTCAGGCCGAAGTTCGATTCCTGTAATCGTCGCATTGATTTTGCGTTGTACCACCAAGTAATCGTAAAGTGCAAACGTCAAATAGCCCTTTCCCGATCCCATGTCCACAATTTGAATCTCTTTGGGCAGCTTGGCATTTGCAATCAAACCCTCCATGATCTCCAAATACTTATTGATTTGACGAAATTTGTCTGCCATTTTTGGTATGACATTGTTGTCTTGATCTGTCAGTCCCAAATGCTGTAAATAAGCACCTAATTGGGCTCTTTTGGCTTTGGGTTGATCATGCGTTAACGGCGGCTTGTTCGCAAAGCTCGCTGCAGATTTTTTGTAGGAAATGGCTTTCTTTTTTGAAAGAAACACCTGCAAATCTTCCTTCAAGGCAAACACTACTGCTGTACGAAATGTATTGGATAGGTATTCTTGCAAGACTTCAATTCCTTCAAGGACAGAGTAGTTTTTTACTTGATCATTGGTTTTGTAATGGTAGGTAAACGAGAGTTTGAGTTCCTCTTGAATCAATGCCAATCGTACATAGATATTCCGAAGACCTTCCTTTTTTCGAATGGGTTTGCTCAAGGTTATTTTGACAAAGGTGTCCTCGGCAATCGTACTTTGAATGGTTTCTGAAAAAAGGGAAAATGTACTCATGGGAAAATTATTTGGCTATTGTTGTCGTATTGACGCGTATTACAAAGCGTCCAGACTGGCTCTTAAAGTTTCTATTTTAGCCAGCGCATCTGCTTCTTTTTGACGTTCGTTGGAAATTACTTGGTCTGGAGCATTGTTGACAAAACGCTCGTTGCTCAATTTCTTTTGAACCGATTTTAAAAAGCCTTCTACATAGGTCAATTCTTCTTGAATCTTTGCAGTTTCTTCTTCCACATCAAGTGCCTCCAACAGGGGAATAAAATATTCATTCGACTTGACACGGAAACTCAAAGCACCCTCCACACTCTCTGTGACTTGAGTAATCGAGGTGGTATTCCCTAGTTTTTGAATGACGTTATCAAAATCTGCAGCGGACTGCTCATGGTTCCAAACAAAAAGTTCAATGGCATCTTTGAAAGCGATGTTCTTCTCTTTTCTTGCTTTTCGAATTCCAGAAATCACCTCTGCAGCAAATTCAAAATCCTTTAGCAGTTGTCTGTCGAAAGGAATTTGTTTGGGATACTCGGCAATGACAAGTGCTTCTGCTGTAGTTCGGGTCTCGATGAGTTGCCATATTTCTTCTGTCAAAAAAGGCATAAAAGGATGCAATAATTTCAAATTTTCCTCCAAGGCAGCAATGACTGCTTGGTAAGTTACCGAATCAATCGGTTGCTGGTAAGCAGGTTTGACCATTTCCAAAAACCAAGAAGAAAAATCGTCCCAGATCAGTTTGTACAAGGTCATCAATGCTTCACTGATGCGATAGTTTTCGAAAGACTGTTCTACTTCTTCCAATACTTTTTGAAACTTTGCTTGGTACCATTGTACGGCTTTTGCAGCAGATTTCGGTTGTTCGATTGTTTTTGAAACTTCCCAGCCTTTTACCAATCGAAAAGCATTCCATATTTTGCTAGAGAAATTTCGTCCTTGGGCACACAATTCTTCGTCAAACAACAAGTCATTGCCAGCAGCAGCACTCAACAGCAACCCTGTTCGAACACCGTCGGCACCGTATTTTTTCATCAGTTCGATCGGATCTGGAGAGTTCCCCAAAGATTTGGACATCTTCCTGCGTTGTCCGTCACGTACCAAGCCAGTAAAGTAGACATTGGAAAAGGGTTTTTCTCCTGGAAATTCATAGCCCGCAAAAATCATACGCGCTACCCAAAAGAACAAAATATCAGGTCCCGTAACCAAATCGTTGGTTGGGTAATAATATTGAAACTCTTCGTTGTCGGGATTTTTGATGCCGTCAAACAAGGAAATGGGCCACAACCAAGAAGAAAACCAAGTATCCAAGGCATCCGGGTCTTGTGTCAAATCAGCCAAGCCCAACGCATTGTTTTTAGTGATTTCTTTGGCTTTTACCAAAGCTTCTTCTTTGCTTTCTGCAACCACGTAATCTTCCAATCCTTCTCCGTAGAAATAGGCAGGAATTTGATGTCCCCACCAAAGTTGGCGGGAGATGTTCCAATCACGGATATTTTCAAGCCAATGCCTGTAGGTATTGTTGTAGTGTTTGGGGTGAAATTTAATTTCTTCGTCTTCCAAAACTGCTTTTAACGCAGGTTTGACGATTTCTTCCATTTTTAAAAACCACTGTACAGAAATTTTAGGCTCGATGACCGCTTTGGTTCTTTCTGAAACCCCTACTTTGTGAAGGTGTGGAACTGTTTTGGTCAAGGCACCCAAAGTTTCGAGTTCTTTGGCTATTTCTTTGCGCACCACAAAACGGTCCTTGCCTTCGTAATGCAAGCCCAATGAATTTAAACTCGCGTCGTCATTTAAGATATCTATAACTTCTAGGTTGTGTTTCTCACCAATAACCTTGTCATTGAGATCGTGCGCAGGTGTAATTTTCAAACACCCCGTTCCAAATTCTAAATCCACATAACTGTCTTCTATGATGGGAATGGAACGGTTTGCTATCGGAACGATTGCCTTTTTCCCTTTCAAATGTGCAAAGCGTGGATCTTCAGGATGGATGCAAATGGCAGTATCTCCCAATAGTGTTTCAGGGCGTGTGGTTGCAACAGTTAAAAATTCATCAGCACCTTCTATGGCATACTTGATGTAATACAAGTTTCCTTGTTTTTCTTCAAACGTTACTTCTTCATCGGAAAGGGTTGTTTTGGCTTCTGGATCCCAATTGACCATCCGGTACCCTCTGTAAATCAGCCCCTTGCTGTACAAATCCACAAAAACTTTGTTGACTGCTTCGCTCAGACTGGGGTCCATCGTAAACGCAGTGCGTTCCCAATCACAAGAAGCACCTAATTTTTTCAATTGCTCTAAAATGATTCCCCCGTGCGTGTCTGTCCAATCCCATGCGTGTTTTAAAAACTCCTCGCGTGTCAAATCGGCTTTTTGAATGCCTTCACTTTTGAGTTTGGCTACTACTTTGGCTTCCGTAGCTATGGAAGCGTGGTCTGTACCGGGCACCCAACAAGCATTGTAACCACGCAAACGCGCCCGTCGAATCAACACGTCTTGAATTGTGTTGTTCAGCATGTGCCCCATGTGCAAGACGCCTGTCACATTGGGCGGTGGAATGACGATGGTATAGGGTTCCTTTTCATTGGGTGTAGAATGAAAGTATCCGTGTTCTGTCCAATAGGCATACCATTTGTCTTCTACTTGTTCGTGGTTGTATTTGTTTGGGATCATTTTGGGTCTGCTTGTTTGTGTATGTGCATCGAATTATTTTTTCAATTCTTTTAGGTCTCTTTTTAATTCACAAAAACTCCTTTGAAAAAAAGCAACTGCGAGCATTCGCAAAAGTACGAATCTCTAGTTTAACTCAAAACTAACAGCTATCAATTTTGTTTGTTTAAAAATATGTTTATTTTTACATGTGCTAATAAAAAAATCCAACATATGATAACGACACGCTATACAATTGCTTTTCTATTGACCTCTTTGTTCTGTCAAGCTCAGATCACCGAACCTGAAGAAACTTTCGATGCAAATGCTCCTGCATTTAAATTTGAAAAAGAAATCATTAATTATGGCAAAATTAAAAAAGACGCTGATGGAAAACGTTCGTTTGTGTTTACCAATACCGGAAACAGGCCCCTGATCATCGAAAACGTAAAAGGAAGTTGTGGATGTACCGTGCCCACCAAACCCGAAGCACCAATTATGCCCGGAGAAACGGGAACTATCAAAGTAAAATACGCCACCAACCGCGTCGGACGCTTTTCCAAAACGGTGACCATTACATCCAATGCCTCTGAACCCAAAAAAGTGGTGCGCATCAAAGGCGAAGTCTTGGCTCCTAAAGAATAAAGAAGGATTTCATACAGATAACATTATTAAAAACCCTTTGCAAAAATATGCAAAGGGTTTTTTTGTTGTTTTTTACGAAGAAGATTTTATAATGAACTCGTATACCGCTTCTAAAATTCGAGTGTCTACTTCTGTAAACACTTCCTTTTTAAGTGCGTACATTTTTGCGGCAGTTTCCTTTGCTTTGTCGAGTTGGAAAATTTGCTTCTGGGCGCCTGTACCCCATGAAAAAGAAGGATGACTTTTTTCAGGCGCACCATCCCCAAATATATTGGCACAGACTCCTACTACGGTTCCTGTATTAAAAGCAGTGTGGATGGCAGTAGTACAGTGATCTCCAATAAAAGAACCGCAAAACTGCTCTCCCGAAGCCTCAAGTTTAGCAGTAACTTCATTCCACAAAAAAACTTCACTCAAGGTGTTTTTCATATTGGAAACAGAAGTCCCCGCACCCAAATTGCACCAAGCTCCAATGACAGAATTCCCCAAATATCCATGGTGACTTTTGTTAGAATTTTCAAAAATTACTGAATTTTTCACCTCACCGCCTACGGTGCATTTGGGGCCAATTGTGGTCGCCCCATAGAGTGTTGCTCCCATCTTTAAAACCGATTGTTCTCCCAATGAAAACGGGCCTCTGATGGATGTGTTCTCCATCACAACAGCATCTTTTCCAATATAGATTGGGCCGTAACTGGCATTTAAGGTTGCGTATTCCACCACAGCACCTTCTTCAATGAAAATGTTTTCAGGACAAAGTACACGGTTGGTTTTGGAAATGGTTTGCGAATTGCAACCTGCCGTCAGCAATTCAAAATCCGCTCGCAAGGCCCAATCATTTTTTGCATACAAACAGGTCAATCCTTCCAAACGAACAAGAGGTGCTCTACATTCCATGACATCGTAAGTGTCAAAATCTACAGCATTCTGATTGTCCATTGTATAAAAAGCGATGACCTCTTCACCACTTGCCAAAAGTTGGTTTTTCTTCAAAGACTTTACTTGTGCTGCCAAAGAGGGAGTCGGCAATACGGCCGCATCTACAAACACATTTTGTTCCAGTTCTAACATTGGAAATTTTTCTTCCAAATAAGTTTCCGTAAGAATGGTTGCGGTGGTTCCTAGAAACAATTCCCACTTTTCTTTGATGGTTAAAATCCCAATGCGAAGCTCACAAACAGGTCGTGTGTAAGTAAAAGGCAACAGCTGATTGCGAACGGTGCCATCGTAGAGAATAATGTTCATCTAGATAAATTTTAAAAGCAAAGGTATCGAAACACAAGTGCAATTGAAAAT
>TARA_B110000967_G_scaffold77588_1_pt1 | contig 49038 bp, 38 predicted proteins | sample TARA_B110000967 | Tara Oceans TARA_B110000967 (sample SAMEA4397903) | marine metagenome | biome: Polar Biome; feature: [DCM] deep chlorophyll maximum layer (ENVO:01000326); material: water (ENVO:00002006), including particulate matter (ENVO:01000060) such as... | depth 35 m
CGGAGTAATAACCTTATTTGTTGGTGTTGGTTTATTTCTTTTTGGTGCTGCTTTTATAGGAGCCGATGATCAAGCGGGACATGTCTTAAAGGGTGCTGGTCTTTTAGTTGCTGCTATTGGCGTTGGTTCAACAATAGCCGGATACCTTTATCCCAATGATAGTGCTGAAATCAGCAAAGCGGTTGAAAAAAATCTGAAGAGTAAATTTAGTGGGTAATCACCATAAAAATCTTTTGAATAATCTTGAAGAACTGAGAAAATCTGCAGGTTTAACGCAACAAGAACTGTCAGAGAATGCGGAGGTTTCAAGGAAAAGCATCAACGCAATCGAAAATGGAATTTATGTTCCGTCTACAGTCCTTGCGTTGAAAATTGCTAAAACCTTGAAGTGCTCTGTCGAAGGACTATTCAAACTACCGTGAACTTATGACTTTAAATAGTAGCAAGAGTTTGTCGTATTCTTGCTTTTATTGCTCTGAAGGCCGCATTTCACGGCTAAAAAGCCATCTGAACACGAAAAAAAGTCCTCGGATGCATTTCATATCCGTTCCATTTCTTCGGTTACAAAACTCGAAATCGTTTTTTTATTAAACGCAATCCTCCAAAGAAGATAAAGTATTTCCAGCTATAAATGAAAAGGTAAGTGCGGGCCCTAGTGTTCCACCACCCCCTCCATAACTTGGTCCTGGAGATCCGACTCCAGAACAATTCCCAGAGGCGCACAGCCTTTGAATAGGCACCTCATTTACATCTAATACTTCTGACAATTTATTAACTCTAGGACCGCCACAAGTTCCTAGGTCCGCAGGAGCTATTTCAGCGCCATAGAAAGGAGGCAGGTCAAGTGGTTGAAGGGCTAAACTTGTATCATCAAGACCCATCCTATCGTAATGTGTTTCTCCTCTATGGAAATCAGGATCTATTCCAAGAACAGCATGTTTATTAAAATTAGAAATAGTTGATTTGAAGTTATTTTGATCTATGCCTAATTTTTTCGCTAAGCCTTCGATAGAAGAGGATTGAGAAAACCACTTAGGCAATGGCTGATCAGATTTTTTTCCCGCTAAAGTTCCATTTAATCTAACTTTGTGATCGTATATTTGAAAAGCTGGTATGTTTTTGTATTTTAAAGCACCCCAATTTTCTTTTGCATGAAATGAGCGCCATGAAGAATCGTAATCTGCCTTCTCATTTGAAAATCTATTTCCATAACGGTTTACTAATATACAGCTAGCATAATATTTTTTTTCAGTTACTGCATTTAAAGATCCTAGTCTTTCAGCCTCTCCTTTGTAGACTACACTCCCCCAAACCTCATTCATATTTCTTAAATCAGCACCTAGCTTCATTGCCATCTTGATGCCATCTCCTGTATTTGATTTGACTCCCATACCATAAGACGGCACTGATAAAAAATTCTTTTTCATTTCATCATTGTGATCGAATCCACCACTTGCTAAGTGAACTCCTTTTTGTGTTTTTAGATTAAATACCTTACCTTGTGAAAGATATGAAACTCCTAAAACTTCCGTCGAACCATCTTCATTTTTTCTGCTAATTAATTGTTGAGCTGGTGCTTCTAAAAGAATTTTTCCACCTAAATTATTGAAAGCTTTTAACAAATAAGAAACTAGATACCCTCCAAAATTAGCTCCGATAGGTCCACCAGTATCAGGCTCAATACTACGCCCTTTAGGAACGCTACCCTGCCAATCCGTGTGATACTCGGAAGCTTCCCCCATAAGTCTTGAAACTCTCCATTTCAAAGAAGTGTTATCTTCTAGGAATCTAATCATCCTTGGACCTTCTTTGGCAAATGCTTCTATTAATTCTTGATCAGACTGTCCTTGAGAAAGTTGATTAAGATATCTCAAAGTATTAACCCAAGAATCACTGAATCCTTCCCTTTCCATAACATGATTATTTGGAATCCAAGCAACTCCTCCAGAAATGGCAGTAGAGCCTCCAGGTGAAGCGGCCTTCTCCAAAACGACAACTCTTAATCCCTTTTTTAATGAAGTTATAGCTCCAACTAAACCTGTTCCCGATCCTATAACAGCAATATCTGTTTCACCATGCCAAATTAAATTATCTTGATTTTTGATTTGTTTTTTTGAGCCGAGAAGTAATCCTACCCCCGCGACGCCTAGAAAGCTTTTAAAAAAAAAGTCTCTTCTTTTGATCGTCATGACTCATTGAACTCATAATATTTTAATATTGAATTCATATAAATTATTTCCACATATCAAAGCATTAAATTTTCAGTTTTAATCCCAAGCATACTGGAACCATAATCATGCTCATAAGGAGCTGAGATATTTGCAACATGCACTTGAGTCATCATGATATCAATGAATTTACTCGTTATTTCGTGCCCAAGATAAACTGTTGCTCCCCCACTTGCTTTAACAAGCTTCAAAGCGCCTGCCACACATCTATCGTTTATTGTGCTTACCTCATACCTGAACTTAATCCTATCATTCAACTCTATTGTTTGAGCATCATTAACAGCTGACATCATTGTCTCAAAATTCATTTCTAAACTATTCCAAATTTGATCAATTTCTGTTGCGGCTTGGGAAGCTAGCTGTAAAGTTAATGGATTTGCTTTTGCCTCTACCCCAAAACTAGATACTCTCGATTTTGCATCCTTGATAAAAGTATTTAATGCCCCCTGATAAGCCCCTAGCGCAGGGATAGCAACGGACCAAGTAAAAACTTGCCCGAAGGGCAGTTGGTACAATGGTCCAGGATTAAATTCCTTGCCAGGGTTTGTGTTTGAAAAAGCATCTGTTAAGTAATGTATTCTGTGATTTGGAACGAAGGCATCTTTCACCTTTATTCTTTTGCTACCAGTACCTTTTAAACCGTATGTATGCCAATTATCAATGATTTCATAGTCATCTCTTGGAATTAGCAAGGTCGCAAAGCTATCCATTCCCTTGGAGGGATCTAAAATAGCTCCTCCAAAAAACCAATCGCAGTGATCGCTGCCAGATGACCAATCCCATTCACCTGAGACCCTAAATCCACCCTCTTCTTTTGTTGCAATTCCTTTTGGAGCATATGAAGAAGAAATTAAAACTGAACTATCTTTGTCCCACACATCTTTTTGAGCTTGTTCATCAAATACAGATATTTGCCAATTATGAACACCAATAATTGCAAAGACCCATGCAGAGGTCATGCAGGCCTCACCAAGAATCCCTATAACTTTATAAAATACTATGGGATCCATCTCATAGCCACCCCACCTTTTTGGTTGGACTATTTTAAAAAAGCCAAGATCTTTAAAATCTTGAATAGTTTCATCTGGAAGCCTTCTTAGTTCTGCTGCTTTTTCTGCTCGCTCAGTTAAAGTTGGCTGCAGGTCTTTTGCCCTTTTGTATAACTCGTCTTCTGTTGGCACAAAGTTATCACTATCAATATCCATCATGGCGCTCACTCCTATAAAAAACAAAAACTATTAAATATACTCCCTACTTAATTGTTCGCAACTTTACTAAAACGAAATTTAATTGCGATAATTGATCTTCAGACAGTGTATTCGCGTGTGGTCTTCCATTTTTCTGGAACTTCGCCAACGTCTACATAAAACTGGTCATACCATTGTCTCAGTAAATTGATTGGCCCATCTCCATCGCAAAGCACAGGGTTATCAACGCGAGTTTTGGAATCCCATATGGCAATATCCTCGTCAAAGGCTTCCTGAGAAGCGCGCACATACTCAAGCTGGAACGCTCGGTTCTCTTCCTCTGTCATTCCAGCCGTTTTCTTCATCATCACGCCGAAATACAAGTTAAAACTATTAAGGTCAATTGGAACATGTGCATTCATCCAGACCGAGTCAACATGCTGGCTATTGATAGTCTGCTTCATATCAACAAACATTACTGCTGGCCCATAGTAAGTCGCGTGTGAGTGCATCTCCGAGGATTCATCGAATGAACTTTTGTCGTCGTTCTTTCCTTTCATGATCTGGGTCGCAATATGACCCTCAAATATATTTTTGAATTGAAAAGCAGCTGAATGATGGACGCTCGCAAAATGTGCCACGTCAGAGACGTTATCAATCAATTCTCGGCAATTTGTCGAAATCCGGGTCTTGCGAACTACCCAGCTAGTCCACTCGTCTGATCCGGCCAACCCTAGGTCAGGAATTGTTACTTCTTGAGCAGGAAGACGGTCTTCAGGATCGTGCCAAACAAAAACCATATCATTCACCAACAGCGTTAGCCATTGTTTGATTCGAGCCTTCACGGGGATGCTCTTGGCGTAAGGAATATCATTGCAGATACCGTCGGAGCCCCATCGCCATTCGTGAAAGGGGCATCGAACTGAATTACCCTCCACACAGCCTTTACTTAAATCACCGCCCATATGTGGGCAATATCCATCTAGGATGTGTATGCCCCCATCCTCTCCTCGATAAGCGACTAGTTGGGTACCAAAACTCTCCACGCGTTTCGGATGCTGTGAGAAGTCTGAATCCAGACCGACATAGTGCCATCCCCTAGCATAACGATCCGGGATAGGCTGTGCTACAATTCTCGCAACCGGCCCCAAGGTACTCTCTTCAATCATCGTGCTCATAAATACTCTCTCGTTTATAATGTTAATGTTGTTCAGTAGGGCAATGCCGAGATAACCACATTATATTCATCTTACGACTCTTAAGTACGGTACTGTCTGTTTCACATCCTCATGCACATCCCAAATGTTAGGGATACCCGGATCTGTTTCATGGATCACTTTTTTAAGAAGATGCTTCAAATATCTGACTTCGCCTGGACCGAGCTGCTCCGTAATATGCTCTTCGATCTGCACTGACAGAGTGAGAAGCTTTTCGGTTTGCGCGTCACCTTTACTGGTAATGTATATGTAATCTATACCCTCAAAATTTTGTATTTTTACAAGACCCTGCTCATGCATTTGGGTTAACTTTTCATAGGTCGGTATATGGTTCGTATGTTCCAGGCAGCTCAACAAATTTGCAATGGTCCGACCATCGACAATAGACAACAACAAAAGTATAAAGTAGGCATCCTCGTCCATACCGGCACTGTCGATCTCGGCATTGATTGGACCATTCACCTGAAAGTGTGCACGGCCCAAAAGATAAGGCATGAAATCCCTGGTAAAGCCTGATGGGGCTTCAATTGAATTTTGAGCGGCTGGATCGTTTACTGTCTCCAGCCCCAGAACAATATCGTACCCTTTTCCGAGATTTCTTCTGTTAAAAATAAGCGCTGGCTTGTTCGATGTGTCGTAGTCAAGTACCTCTCCTAATATAATGAGGTGATCTCCACCATCGCAGGTTAATGTGGTCCTACATTGAAATCGCAATGCACAGCCTGAAAACAGCGGTAAATTTTCTATGCCAGTATCGAAAGGTACACCGAAGAACTTATCCACTCCCTTCGTGGCAAACCGCCTAGCTAATTCGGCCTGATCGAAAGCCATGATGTGTATTGCAAAATGTGTATTGTCCGTAAATGCGTCTAGACATTCGGCAGACTTATTGAGGGCCCAAAGTACTAGTGATGAATCCAGAGACGCGGGATTAAAGCTGTTTATAGTTAAACCCACCGGACCGCTACTCGTGGACGTAGTAATAACGGTTGCGGCGGTTGCGAGATTTTTTAAAGCTTTTTTTAGGTCCGGACCATTCACGACAGCTCACTCTATATCTATATGTACAGGCCAATCACCACCGAACTGAACCCGTTACGATTATTTACTACTTGATCATTACACAATGCATTTACAAACTTCTACTTGGCTATTACTCACATTTAGTCAGATTATGCTCGACAGCCTAAAGAGCAATGAAAGATACGAATTTCATGCTGCAATATGAGTAAATGCGCATTAATCGCTATTGCGACATCATCAAAAACCGACAGCGCTATGCAAGAGATCCATGGGGCCATTAACGGTGGCGATTTTTTGGCGCGCTTACCTATAATGAGTCAAGGCTGAGAGTCATAAGTTCGGATTACGTGGAGAGCGACAGTACAAACGAGTTCAGTCCTATAACAAATTCGGCTCCCGCAAGGAGGTTTCGAAGTTTGTCACAGCAGATAAGGGCTTGCGGCATGTCATGCTGCCTACGCCAACCTGCCAAATGCCCTGAATTTTATACAACCATTCTCAGGTTAGAGCACACAGATTATAGGGTCACCGGGCGAGCGCTCAAGTCGCCAAGAAAAGACTTACATTTTATTCTCTGCGACAACCTCAGCTATCATAGCCTGGCCTTATGTGAGACTGGGCAAGCTGCTGGCCTTATACACATGATGTTGAAAGTAGAGAATAGCGATGAGATCGGATATGGATGTGACGGCAGGTAAGTGGACCGGCTCACCTACATACCTACAACCATTAAGAAACAGAGTTTCTGGGGGCATGAATTTTATTTCCTCGAAGACTAAACTAGACGTCGCAGCATTATAGACCCTGCTAGATCACCCTATGATAAACGGCACCCATATTGGTAAGTACGGGCCGCAGATCCCTCCTATGAATTTTCCAGAGTTTCCGGCGCATAACGAAATAGTGAACTGACGGCTAATAAGAATCGCTCCATTCATAGGAGGACAGTGATGTCTAAAGAAGCCTGGTACACGAGCCACTTTCCAATAATTTCTGACTAAGAAAGAGCTCTAGTGCAGAAGAAACTCGGGAGGTAACTCCCGTACCCCTCGCTCGACGTCGCGCTGCACAATCGCAAGGTAAAGCGAGTTTAAGCTGAGTGGGCCCCATACTAATATTGCCCGGATGCTTAACTTTCACGCCTACAGGAGTCCTCGGAGTATTACTGCGATATTTATCGATGGACGCTACCGATTATCAGCAGGGCTGATACAGAGCAAACTTCAACGTTTTGCGAATAAACAACTATGAAAGAGACCTCTAACGACTCTATTTGGCTAGCGGATACCTCCGATAGTACAGATACCCCATTAACCTTGGGGGATGCACTGAATCATGCCGCGAAAGCCTGGCCTCAAAACGACGCTGTTATCTATAGTTGCCAACCAGACGTAGAGGAAACCCGCTGGAGCTATGAGACGCTCAACACGATGGCACAGTGCCTCGCAGACAGCCTGCTTTCATATGGATATACCCCAGGAGATAAAGTAGCTGTTTGGGGGCCAAACCACCCACAGTGGGTCCTTTTAGAATATGCTTTTGCCAAAGCTGGGTTGGTTATCGTAGCCCTCAACCCGCTGTATAAAAGATCGGAGTTAGCTTACGCGCTTAACGCAAGTGAGGTCGTTGGTATCTTTTATGCCGACAACGTCGCAGGCAACCACCTCATCGAAGTCATAGATTTAGTAAAACCTGCCGTTCCTACTTTACGTTGGACCCACTCGTTTTCCCGAGGTATTAATGATTTACTAAAACGCGTCACATCTGCTGCCTGGGAAGTATCAGTAGATCCCAGTGATATTTTCATGATTCAGTACACATCAGGGACGACTGGAAATCCCAAGGCGACGCAGCTCACACATGCGGCAATAACGACTACCGCGGCGAATTCCTATCGGCGCTGGGGATTTCTTGAAGGCAGTCGAGTTTGTCACGGATTCCCATTGTTCCATGTGGGTGGATCTGGCAACTCCATACCCGGGGCAATGCTAACAGGTGGTACTACCCTGCCGCTTTATATTTTCAGAGCAGATAAAACTTTGGATATCCTGGAAAAAGAGAACTGCCATGGATTTATTGGCGTCCCGACAATGTTGACAATGATGCTAGACGATCCCTCTTTCGCATCTCGCGACTTTTCTGCTCTCGACATTATTGTCACAGGCGGAGCTCTGGTTCCCGAGTACCTGGTGCGCCGCTGCGAGGAACAGTTTGGTGCCGAAGTACTAAACTGCTACGGACAAACTGAAACTTGTGGTGTCACTTCATCGACAATGGGGGGGGATTCAAGGGAGGTCAAGACTCAAAGCAGTGGTAAACCACTGGACGGTGTCAGCGTAAAGGTGGTTGATCCGCATGGAAGGATTCTGCCCATAGGAAAACCCGGCGAAATCCTCTACAAGGGGCCTGGGCAGATGCTGGCATATCGGGATGCACAAGCCAACCAGGACGCTTTTGATAGCAATGATTGGCTAAGATCTGGCGACTTGGGAATAATGGATTCTAGCGGAAATATCAGTGTGGTCGGGCGAAAAAAGGAGATGATTATTCGCGGGGGAGAAAATCTCTCGCCCGCAGAGATCGAGCATTACCTATTGGAGCATCCAGACGTAGCAAGCGCAGCCGTCATAGCGATTCCCGACGCAAAATATGGCGAAGAAGTGTGCGCTGTTATTTGTCCTCAGGATCATATTCACTCTACAGCCGAAGACATCAAGGCCTGGTGCAGTGAGCGAGTTTCACGCTGGAAAGTGCCTAGATACATTATATTTATGGATGAATTACCCATGACACATTCGGGTAAGGTAAAAAAATATGTTCTGAAAGAACAGGTAATAACCCTTATCGGTCACGACATTTCGGGTGCAAAAACATTTTAGAATCCTACTGCCTATACTCAGGAGAAGAAGCAATGAACTACGAAAACTACGAAACACTAAAAATAACTAAAGAGCATCGCATACTCACAATCACCATTGACCGCCCTGGGGTTAAAAACGCAGTTAATGCACAACTGCACAGTGAGTTCTACCGGATATTCAACGATGTCGACGACGATGACGAGATCGACATTATCATACTCACAGGAGCTAACGACGCATTTTGCGCCGGGGGCGATCTGGACATGCTGCTGGCCATGCATGGCGATCCCATAAGCACCAGCAAGGCAATTCGAAAGGATGTGAAAATACAGAATGCATTACTAGACCTGGAGAAACCTATTATCGCCAAGGTGGTCGGCCCAGCGATTGGCTTGGGCTGCTCACTGGCGCTGTACTGCGATTTTATTTATGCTACACCAGAGTCCATATTTGCAGATCCACACGTGTCTGTTGGACTTGTTGCTGGCGACGGCGGCGCGGTTATTTGGCCGCAACTGATCGGTTATGCACGCGCCAAGCGCTACCTTCTCACAGGTGACCCTATCAACGGTAAAGACGCTGCCGACATGGGCCTCATCACGGAGGCAGTGGCTGAGGAAGACATTGACGAGGTGGTGGACAAGATGGCAAAACGCCTTGCCGCAGGGGCAACCCATTCGATCAGATGGACCAAGGCGTCAATCAATGCAGGACTAAAGGTCACTGCAACTGCAGTAATTGACCGCGCCGCGAGCTTCGAGAATATTACACAGCTGCTGGATGATCACCGTATCGCTCTAGAGGCGATGCAAGAAAGGAAAAAACCGACCTTTACCGGAAAATAATTCTCCGAATAACTGCTAAGGAGACTAGCGCCGGCCCGATCTTTGGGTCAGTTAATGCTGTTGTTCACCCCAGTAAAAAATTCAGGACTCGTTGATGATAAATATCGATTTCTCTTCTATGCAGTTACCGCCCGAATGTGAGGCTGTCAGGCGCGAGGTGCGGGAATTTCTGCGAGAGACACTTGAAGACTATACGCCACTCCAGCGAGCTCATTCATGGATGGGATTCGACAGTGACTTCAGCCAGAAGCTGGGGCAGAGAGGTTGGATCGGAATGACCTGGCCTAAACAATACGGAGGGCAGGAGCGCAGTTTCTTAGAACGCTACGTAGTGCTTGAAGAATTGCTAGCTGCAGGTGCTCCTGTGGGTGCTCACTGGATCGCGGATCGACAAAGCGGCCCCCAACTATTGAATTATGGAACGGAATCTGCTCGTCAACGCTATCTCCACGCAATTACTAAAGGGGAACTCTACTTTTGTATCGGTATGAGTGAAGCAAACGCTGGCTCCGACTTAGCTGCCATTGCTACTCGCGGGGAAAAAACACAAGGTGGCTGGATTATTAATGGCGCCAAGTTATGGACAACTATCGTCCAGGACGCCCATGTCATGATTGCCCTGGTACGCACCAGTACTGCCGAAGGCAATCGCCATTCTGGTTTGAGCCAATTTCTCATCGATCTGGAATCGCCTGGAGTGACAAGACGTGCTATCGAAGATCAAGCTGGGGGGCGACATTTTGGCGAAGTATTTCTGGACGATGTGTTCGTCCCTGATGATCGACTTTTGGGTAACGAGGGGGAAGGCTGGGCGCAAGTGAATGCCGAACTATCTCTTGAACGAAGCGGGCCAGAGCGCTACCTCAGTAGCTATCAGTTATATCACCAGTTGGTTGCTGCTGTTCAGGATTCACCTTCCGAGCTGGAAGTAGACCTTGTAGGGAACATTACGGCGGAGCTTTGGACTCTCAGGCAAATGTCCCTTTCGGTTGCAGGTAAACTCGCGCGAGGCGAGGACGCGGTTATTGAAGCTACAATCGTAAAAGACCTCGGCGCTTGTTTTGAACAAAAGCTTCCACACATTGTTCAGGCGAATTTTGAGCAGTCTTCGCATTCAACTGACGCCACTGCGTTGCACGAAGTTCTCAGCTATCTGCTTCAAGTCTCACCATCATTTTCTTTGCGTGGGGGTACGCGAGAGATACTCCGCGGTATTATTAGCCGAGGAGTAGGCCTAAGATGAACGAACTCACAAATATTTTGGTCGAAAGCGTAGATCGACTATTGCGCGATCTTATGATGGATGGGATGCCAAGTCGTAACGACCAAGCAAGACACAAAGTCATGTGGGACGCTATACAGAATCTGGGAATCACCGACCTTTTCCTTACCGAAGAAAATGGCGGATTTTCCGGTAGTTGGACCGATGCTTTCGCTGTTTTTAGCCGCCTGGGATATCATGCTATACCTCTTCCAGTGGGAGAAACTATTGTCGCAAAGGGGCTTCTGCAGAAATATGGAATGGAAACACCAAAAACAGCGATTACCCTCGCCATTGCTGGTGATAGCGAAATAATCACAGACCAAAAATCTCAAACACATAGCTTTAGTGGCACCCTGGAATTAGTTCCCTGGGGAGAGTCCAGTGAATTTGTGTTAGTACAATGCCAACATTCAGGACGCGATTGCTACCTGTTAATGTCAACTAAAAATGGGGCACCAGTAAACACCCATCGTAACGAAGCCGACGAGCCGCGCGACACTATTGTGTTCAGCCATGCTCCAGTCGCCCAACTAAAGATACTAGAAAAAAGTGCAGGTGAACTCTATGCATCTGGAGCTCTACTGAGAACCTGTCAGGCGGCAGGAGCACTAGAGGCGGCCCTCGAGTTATCAACAGGCTACGTGCAGGAACGAAAACAGTTTGGACGATCTATTAGTAAATTTCAGGTTATTCAGCATCAACTGGCCTTACTTGTAGAGGAGGCAGCTGCTGTAAGCTGCGCTGCACAATCTGCCTGTAAAGCCTTCGATATGGGCGATGGTCAGTTCGAGATCGCTGCTGCAAAATTACGCTCAAATCGGGCGGTCAATGAATCAACGTCGATCGCACATCAAGTTCATGGTGCAATAGGGTTTACAAAGGAGCACCAGCTCCATTATTCCACTCAGCGCCTATGGTCCTGGCGTTCGGAATTTGGCAACGACCGCTACTGGGCGCAACGTCTGGGTAATGAAGTGCTTCGTTCGGGCCGCGACAGCCTTTGGCCAAGGTTAACTGCAAACTAATTGACACATGGAGAACCTCTAGATGACTAAGCCACCAGTACTAACCGATGCAACGTTGGATGTTAATGACGGCGTTGCGTTACTAACGTTTAACCGTGACGATGTGCGCAACGCGCTGACAGGCACCGCGCTGGTAGGGGAAATTATAAAGGTCATTGACTGGGTTAATAGCAACCACAGTGTTGGAGCAATGATTATTACGGGTGGAGGAAAGGCGTTTTCCTCTGGCGGAAACGTTAAGCATATGCTAAATAAAGTAGGATTGTTTTCCGGCACTCCACTCGAGATTCAAGATAAATACCGGCGAGGTCTGCAAAAAATGGCCCGCGCTATGCAACAGTTAGAGGTTCCTGTCATAGCTGCGGTCAATGGAGCTGCAATTGGTGCAGGTCTAGATCTAGCATGTATGTGCGACATCCGGCTAGGATCTCAGTTCGCTAAGGTAGGAGAAACCTTTGTTAATCTTGGCATCATTCCCGGAGACGGTGGAGCTTGGTTTCTGCCTCGAGTAGTCGGTCTCCAACGGGCAGCCGAAATGACTTTCTCTGGTAGGATAGTCGGCGCGGAGGAAGCCCTAAAGATCGGGCTTCTTATGGAAGTTCTGCCCTCCAGTGATCTGCTTCCACGCGCAAAAGAAATGGCGGCGGGTTTTGCAGCGAAACCAAGAGAAGCATTGCGAATTTCAAAACGGTTGCTACAAATGGGCCAACGGCTGGAGCTGCCCGACTTTTTGGACTACTGTGCGGCCCAGCAAAGCCTCTGTCACACCAGCGATCAGCATCGTGAGGCCTTGGAACATGCATTAAAATAAGCCTTGAGTCGCCAGTGCGAGTCTCTCTAACCCAGTTGCTGCTAGACAGGTAATCCTAGGCTACCTTGGTAATTTGAGAAGATTAGCTATATTATTTTTTTGAATAGCCGAAGAACCGCCGAGAATTGGCATGATGAGCACGTCTCGAACATATCGTTCCATATCAAAGTCCTTTACGTACCCGTAGGCACCCATAACTTCCTGACAAGTTAGTACAATATCTCTAGCATTATCGCAAACGAACAACTTGGCCATAGATGTTTCTGCTGATGCCTCTTGCTTCCGATCGATAAGCCCAGCGGCGTTATATGTCATCAACCGACAAGCTTCCAATTTGGTTTTTACATCAGCCAACATGTGCCGAATAGACTGGATGGTACAGATGGGTTTTCCAAACTGGATTCGATCCTGAGAGTAAGACCACGCATCGTTAACCGCAGCTGTAGCAATCCCGAGCGCCATGGCCGCCACTTCTAGCTTTTCAGTATTCAGGCCTGGGCCCACCAGCTTCGACCAGCCATTGTTCCAACCCTCCTCTCCTCCGACAATTTGTGATGCGCTAACTTTTACGTTATCGAAGGAGACATCATAGGTTCCAACACCTTTTAGTCCCAAGGTTTCTTGTAGCTCAAGGGTCACTCCTGGTGAATCTGGAGGGATAAGTATTAACGAAAGGTTCTTGTAGCGATCGCTGGGATCTCCACTCCTAACTAGGGTATAGATATAGTCACAGACTCCCGCGCCGGAACACCATCGCTTACTGCCATTAACAACGATCTCGTCGCCGCTTCGCTTCGCAGTGGTTCTTACACTGGCAACATCGGCTCCCACATCCGGTTCGCTGATCCCATAAGCGAAGATCATGCCCTCGCCAATCACCCTCGGTAATAGTTCACGCTTCTGCTGATCACTGGCGACTTCACTTAGATTAGAGCCCGCGTAACAAGCGGATTGTATATACCCTCCCCCCACAGATAGGCTCCGAGAGCACAATAGTTCAATGACAGCTACTGTCGAAGTAATATCGGGGCCATTACCTCCGAACTCCTCTGGGACGGTTAGGCCCATTAGGCCGAGCGCCGCCAGTTTTTCATGAATTTCACGCGGAAAGTGGTTTTCCTCGTCCCACTTGCGAGCCAATTCACGTGGCATTTCCTTCTCGATAAAACGAGTAACCGTATCCCGCAAAAGAGAAAGAAGCTCATAATCAACACTGTGCAACATCAATAGTTTGCCCCTTCAATAAATATGTGTAGGAACTAGTTAGAAAACCCTTCGACCATAAGTAAGGTCGTTTCCACCCCGTTGTCTTTTCGCAGCTGAATCATGGGTTCATATTCTGGGTCCTGGTACCACTGCTGTAGGTGTTCTTCTGTGGGAAACTCGATAACAACGAGTGCACTAGGAGGCGGTGCGTTGCCTTCCAACTGCTCAGTTTTTCCACCCTTGACCAGATATTTCCCAGCATGTTTTTCTACCAGAGCCTCTGTCACTGTTCGATACTCATTGTACCAACCCCAGTTCTTGACATGCAGTTGTCCCACCAGATAAACGGCCATACTTAAACATCCTCCTGATGGGCAGTGTAGTTTGGGAAGTGACTCAGATTAAACTCGTGTTCTACAATGCAGCACAGCGCAATAATAGAGCTTCACCGTGTGAAGTGTTTCGCAGTCTCTGTCCCCTGCTCAGTGGTGCAGGACAATCGATGTGCTGCCGTTAAACTCTATTTTAGTTGGGCACGATCCAAGTAAATGCCCGCGCTAACTAAGGCGAGTTAAAGATGAGCGCTATCACGGGATAGTATACGTAGAATATTTTTGTAACAGTAAAGGATACCTATGGAAGCTAGTTTGAAGATGCCGATCGCCCGGACAATTTTTCAGGAAGAGCATGAGATGTTTCGCTCTACCGTTCGTAAATTCATGGAGGCAGAAGTAGTGCCGAATATGGAATGCTGGATGGAACAGGGTTACGTTGACCGGGACATTTGGCTGAAGGCAGGGCGCGTCGGCTTACTGTGCGCCACCGTACCTGAGAAATATGGCGGTTCAGGCGTGGATAGAAAGTACAGTGCGATTCTAATCGAAGAACAGCAGAGAGCCAACTCAGTCGGCCCGGGTTTTGCTATGCATTCAGAAATCGTAGCCGCCTACATCAATCGTCTGGGTACGCAAGACCAAAAAAGCACGTGGCTTCCCAAAATGGCACGCGGCGAGGTCATTGGCTCTTTGGCGATGACTGAACCGGGAGGGGGTTCCGATCTCAAGCAGATAAAAACAAGGGCCATCATCGACGGCGATGAATTGATCATTAACGGCTCTAAAACCTTCATCACTAATAGCTATCTCACGGACCTTACGATCCTTGCTGTCAAAACGGACGCAACGGCAGGCGCCAAGGGAATATCGCTGGTATTAGTAGAGGCCGACCGGGAAGGGTTCGCTAAAGGTTCGATTTTAAATAAGGTGGGGCAAAAGGCTCAAGACACTGGTGAGCTATTTTTTGACAATGTTCGAGTCCCACTCACAAACCTATTGGGCAAGCCAGGAGAAGGCTTCAAATACATGATGCAAGAACTTGCCTGGGAACGACTAATTATTGCGATTCGATCAGTTATGGGGGCTGAAGTTGCTATTCAACACACCATCGATTACGTTAAAAATCGACAGGTATTCAATTCATCGTTGATCGAATTTCAAAACACCAAGTTCAAATTAGCGGAGTGTAAAAGCGAGGCGCAAATTGCCCGCGTTTACATTGATAACTGCATCGAACTATTAACAAAAAACGAGCTTGATGCAGAGGCCTCGGCGATCGCAAAATGGTGGTGTACAGAGCTACAAAATCGGGTTTTAGATACCTGTGTTCAATTGCATGGAGGCTACGGCTATATTCTCGACACCCCGATAGCAAGAGCTTGGGTAGATGCAAGGGCCCAAATGATCTACGGTGGTACCAATGAAATCATGAAAGAGATTATCGGGCGAAATCTGTAGATTTTAACTAAAAGATAAATATAAACCTAAAGGAGGGTACAAGTGGAAGACACGACACGAATAGATAGAGATATGATGTTCTCCGACGGCGTCGCTGTTATTTTTGGTGGAAGTGGCGGCATCGGAAGTGAAATCTGTAGAAAAATGGTCGAAGCTGGCTCGGATATCATTTTCACCTACCGAAACAATAGCGATAAGGCCAACTCCTTATCCCGCTCGCTAGCGCAGGCTGGTCGTGTCGCTGATGCGTTTCCTGTCGCCATTGAGGATGAAGACCAGGTAACAGATTTTTTTGGTGAAGTGATCAAGAAGCACAAAAGAATTCATACCATCATCAACGCGACCGGATCTGCTATACCGATGGTTTTCATCAGTGAGCTAGACTCCAAGAAATGGCGTGAGGTAATGAATAACGACGTCAATGGCTTCTTTAATATTGTTCATGCTTCACTCCCTCATATGCGTGAAAACGGAGGCTCTTACGTCGTCATCAGCACTACCGGATTGAAACGATGGCCCACAAGAGATGTACTCTCAGTTGCTCCTAAAGCCGCGATTGACGCTTTAGTCACTGGCATTGCCAAGGAGGAAGGTCGGTTCGGAATACGCGCTAATACTGTCGCTTTGGGTTTGATTGACGCGGGGCTGTTTCAGCGTTTACGTGGATCCGACTACAGCGAACTTTATGTTGAGGCCGCAATAAAAAACTCCGCGCTTAAGAGGCTTGGGGCTGCGTCTGAGGTCGCTGATTCCGTTGTGTTTTTTGCATCCAACCGCGCAAATTTTATCACCGGACAAACGCTTGTATTAGATGGTGGGTATAGTCTTTAGCCAATTCTCGATCAGGACCGCCATTTACAGCGCGAGCTCATCCTTTACGACTTTTTTCGTTTTGGGGGAATTGAGTTAATTTTTTCGTTTTGGACACACAAAACATATATCCCTACATTGCAGTCAAATTTCACGCTATTGTGAAGAGTTCCCCTCTACCTATTCGCTAAGAAACTGTAGGCATTTCCGGTTAAACAACTTGGATTACTTGGTCAAATATTTCACGACCATATTGGATAGTTGTTCCACAAATTGGTCGTCGGTTATATCAGAGAAACCCTTTGTCAAATAGCTCTTGCAATTACTCATAATCGTGTTGTCCATGAGAAAAAGCGCCAGCTCCAGCTCATCGACAGAAAATTCCGCTCGGTGCTGCCGGAGATACGCCGTATTAGATGAAAAGGTGAAATTTGAGGTTGATAATTCTAGTCCCAAACCCTCTATCTGCGGAACCTGGTCACTAAGATGCAGGAGTACAAACTCCTCCTCCCTGTGCACTTTCAGAATTAAGTGAATCATCTGAGGCATAATCACCTCGACGGGCTCACTGATTATGCTGAGTAACTTTGCACGCAATACGACTGCAGCTTTGGATACGGTGTCTTCGATCAATGCGTAGACAATCGTCTCTTTATTGGGAAAATACTGATAGAGAGTCCCAACACTCACCCCAGCGACTTCGGCTATATGATTAGTCGTTAAATGCGAGTAACCCTTACGTTCCAGGATGCGCTTGCACGCTTCAATGATGGAATCCAAACTTACCTGAGCACGTTCCTGCCGAGGTGCTTTTCGAGCAGCGTGCTGGTCCTTCGTTGATTTGCTCATTGGTCAAGATACTCCGACAATATTTTATTAGATTGACGTGAAACAGACATATCTAGCAAGTCACTCATGGTTCCTTTCAAGACAGCTAGCCAAAAACAACCCAGTCAGAACCATTTTTATCTTACTGTATCCTCTTTGATGTGTCTAACCTCTATTTTATTTGGACCTTTTAGCATTGGAAGAAAATACTCTATCTGGCCCGACTGCACTCGCAATACTATTATAGGTTGCAGTAGGACTTCAGGTAATCAATAGGCCAACGCGGTTGACTTAAGTGGTCCCAGCTTAGAAACCGGTTGAATACCAGGAGGCGCTGCAATCACATCCGGAATACGATTGAACAAACAGGCAGCCGACATATAAGATGAATCCTCACGCTCCACTCGCACGCGAGCTTTGGGATCGCCATTGACTTCCCAGAACATATGTTCAACATCATTCTCTCTAAACTGACGTACTTCAATTTCTGATCTTGCACTCACTCCTTCTGCGGTGTCAATTTCTGCCACTATTCGAAGACCGACACAGTTGCCTGCTGGAATCACGCACTCCATGAATACACTTTCATAATCCTCATCAAACACAGCGGGCTCAATATAGGCTTTAGTGTTAGTAACAGTGTAGCCCAGCTCAGCCAAAACATGCTCTGGAATCGTTTTATAGGATTTTGCTATCGGGTTTTTGTTCACTTCATTTGTGTAGAATTCTTCAATAGTTTGCGTATTTCCAAAATAATACGTCTGCTCTTGGGTTTCAACCTGAGGCACTATGTCCGTGCAACTAGAATGAAAAAGCGATGTCAACTGGGTGGTGGGACCGGCTACTAAAAGACCGGACCAGATACGCGACATGTCCCAGATTCCACCCCCAGTAAAGGTGACACCTCTACTTTTTGCCAACTTATCCAACTTGGTAGCTAATTCAATGTCATTTCCTTTAGGGTAATACGACTCTGTCCCATGACAAATCACATTCAATCCCGCGCCCAATAAGCGGCTATGGGCCTCGTGGTTAACATTAAGAAGGTTGGTAGTGGTTACCACGCCAATATCTGCATCCAAATTGTCATAATTGGCACTGTCACAATCTTGAACAATCACGCCTAGTTTTTCGATTCCGGCCAACTCACCCACATCCCTTCCGACTTTATCCCCTGGCCGATTAAAAGCTGCCACAATCGGCCACCCCTTTTGAACTGCAAAACGGGCAACGTGCTTCCCAAACTGGCCAATTCCGTAGATCACAACTCGCGGCTTTGATATATTGCTCATAAAAATAACCTCTCTGTAATAGCGTTTTTTTAGCACCATCAGTCTACCGAAGAGCAAATCGTTATATCCTCAGCAAGCACCCCGAGCTAGAGCTAGAACTAAAAAAATAACATAAACCCATTTTTTCTGAGAGATTTAGTTAGACATAATTGCTAACCAAGTAACACTCGCCTGTTACTCGCGTCTATTTGCCGAATTAAAATCGACTGCTCACTTGGATATCTGTAGTTATATTCCTAATTTAGTGTGGCATCTTCGGTTAAATCTGCCCCATGCTTTCAAGGTATATAGAACCGCACGCAAAAGGCAGACCTTTCATAAACTAGAGACAGTGTAGCGTATGCGACCAAATGCCTTAGTTACTCCCCAAAATGGGGTGATCTATCCAGATATTGGATATCTATAATTACGGCAGCATTAGATCCTAGCGTATGCTGTGGTTTATTGGGCTATGACCGGCTAGTTTTGTCGAATCGTAATGCGAGCAGAATATGATGCATAAGCAAATAGTATATGCAATCGCTAATTGTTAGTGTAGTAAACGTGTAAAAATGTACATATATCTTAAAAATATTTGTGGGAGTTGAGGGTATGAAAAATAGAACTATTAAAGGGCTTATTTCGTTAGCAGTTATTCAAGGATTACTTTTGGTTCCCATGCATGGTTTTGCACAAGGAACCAGTGTAAACATTATTGAGGAAGTGCTCGTCACTGCTCAAAAACGCGAGGAGTCATCGCGGGACATTGCATCATCGTTATCAGTGGTTAGCGACCAGCAATTAGACGATTCCCAAGTAATCAATGTTTTGGATATTGCAGCGTTTTCCCCTAATGTGTCAGTAGGACATGATTTTGGAATAGCGAGAATATTTGTGCGAGGTATTGGACTAGTAAGCCCGTTTATGGGCGTAGACCCCTCTGTAGCTTTGCACGTGGATGGGGTGGTGGTCAGTCCAGGACACGCACAAATGGGGCTTTTTTATGATTTGGAGCGAATGGAGGTGCTGAGGGGTCCCCAAGGCAGCCTTTATGGGCGCAACTCAACAGGAGGTTCGATCAATTTGATCTCCAAAAAGCCAACGGAAGAAACTGAAGGTTATGCCAAGGTTACCGTAGGAGATTACAATGCGGTCACAGCAGAGCTCGCCGTTGGCGGAGCTATAATCGAAGACAAGCTCCTTGGGCGTATCGCGTTAAAAAGACATACTCGCGACGGTTATGGTGAAAATGAAACATTTAATAACGACATTGATGACGCGGATCACTTGTCCGGTCGTTTACACCTCGAATATAGGCCTACCGACAATCTGAATATATTGTTAACTGGTTCATGGCAAGAGCAAGATGATGATGGATTCCAGTTGAAGTATATCGAAGCGGATGGAACGAACCATCCGGGAACGCTTCCACCGATTGGTGCTCCTGGTTTTACATCGGAAAACCCGCGCAATATTAAGTCTAACTACCCGCTTACTAATAACGTACGTAATACAGACGCATATACAGCGACAGTTGTTTGGGATATCAATGATAACTACTCACTTCATTCTATTACCGGCACTCGAGATTTTGAATCGCTGCAAATTCAGGACCTTGAGTCATCTATGATCCCTGCACTGGTCTCAAGGTTTACAATCGCGGCCGAGTCAACCACGCAGGAATTTCAACTACATTACCAAAATGACGACTTATTTGCGATGGTGGGCTATTATTTCTATGATGAAAAGTTAACCAATGATACGCCCCTAGGCATCGACCCTATGGGAGTTAATGGGCCAGCTGATGTCATAGTTAATGTTCAGGGGGTAATGGACATAGAAGCGACAGCCATTTTTGGCCATGTTGATTATGATATTAATGATAAGTGGTCTATTGTTTTAGGTGGTCGCTACAGTTCCGAGGAGCGTGAGAAGGCGGACTTGTTTACTATCCCAAGTGGACCAATACCCTTCGCTGATGCGGGTGATTGGGATGACTTTACCTTTGACGTTGGTATTCAATATCATCCTACTGCCGATGTAAACTTTTATGCTAAATTCGCACAAGGTTTTAAAAGTGGCGCAGCTAATCTCGGGCAAATCTCAGCATTTGTTGAGCCTGAGACAGTTGATTCCTTTGAAATCGGAGTAAAGGGACTGTTTTTAGACAAATCGCTTAGTTTGAATGCTGCCGCGTTTTACTATGACTTCAAAGATATGCAGTTGGCTAAAACAGTTGCCGCACCGGGTGGCGGATTTGGCTCATTCCTCGAAAATGCTGGTAAATCTGAAGTCACGGGTCTTGAATTAGAGTTACAGTGGTTGCTCACCAGTAATTTTCGCTTTGAGGCAATGCTAGGTTACCTAGATAGTGAAATTAAGGATTTCATATCCATTAACGAAATCGATCCCTGCGCAGGCGTCACGGCAGGTTGCGATCCATTAGTTAAAGGCACATTTATCGCACAGCAGCAGGCAGGTAATCGTCTTGTTCAAGCGCCGAAGCAAACCGCGAATGTACAAGCTAAATATCAGTTTAATCTCGACAATGGCGCTACGATAACAGTTGGAGCAGGGAGCTATTACAGAAGTGAGATATTTTTCACTCCATTCAATTCAAGTAATGTGCAAGCTGACGGCGCCACAATATACAATGCCAACATCAAGTATATTCATCCAGGAGAGAAATTTGAGTTGAATGTTTGGGGTAAAAATCTTACAGATAAGGATGTTTGGGGGTCTAAGTTTCCTGTATCATCAAGTCACATCATAATGGGTACTTTGACTCCTCCTTCTACTTATGGAGTCACCTTAAGCTACGACTTCTGATATAGATTTAGGTGATTTTGGCCCAAACCTTATATAGGCTGGGCCAAGAACACCAAAATCGAAGATGACCTCAATCTGCTCCGGCAGTAGTTAAACTAGACTAAAGTCAAAACCCGCAACAACTAGTGCATTAGCGCAAATTTGATCTGGTAGTAACCCGTGGTAACAAGAAGCATGGCCGTTTAGATTTGAGCTAACTCCCTCTCAGCATCACTTTATTTACCTTTAACTTGTAGTGGTCTAATAAAACCGGACACCAACTTAGGTGGTAAACTCGCCACTAGGCGATGTGCTTAGTGGCAAGCCTACGACGATCATTTAATACGGCTTTCAAGCGTGCAGCGCCCAACCCTGTGCTGCGGAAGGGTGTTGAACTGGTCTGTAAGGTAATTGATGTTAATCGACTCCGGCTACGAAGCCAGGTTGACGCGATAGTCACGCGCAGCCGCGGTTCAGCAGGTAGCCGTATCATCAAAGATATTCTGCAAGCTGAGGGCGCGATTATTGGTCATAAGGTGCGTAGCCTGATGACTTACTGCAACTGGGAACGACCCCATCGTTACAGTGGCAGCCTGGCTCCTCCGATAGCGGAAGAAAAGCTTAACCTACTGTCCGGAATTACTTGACCACTACAACTGGAGTACTTAGTGGGGTTTACCGGTAGAGAATTCAAACTTTTCTCACTGATAGCTCGTGTAGCGCTGAGCCAAAAAAATGACTTACTTTTACTACGGTGGAGTAAAAGTCGCACTAAACAGAACAGGTCAAACAAGACGCTATCGCCTTAGCGCGGGAAAACCATTACAATCAAATCCAACATGCTGAACTCAAGCGCCTTTTGAAGCTGGCGTCGATGTATCCAGCTATCTTTGAGTGCGTACCACGCCAACTATACGCTAGCATTTAGAACGTGATCGATCATGTGACCTTGAACAAGAATTATAGGGGTGCAAATAATGACAGATAAGAAAGAAAAGGCAGCTTTTGAACCTCGTAAAAAACCGACTCAAGTTAGAGCAAGGTCTACCGTTGAATACATTATCGAAGCAGCTAAACGGGTGATTATTGCAGAAGGTTATGAGGCTGCATCAACAAACCGTATAGCCGAGGTAGCGGGTGTAAGCGTTGGTTCTCTGTATCAGTATTTTCCAAACAAAGAAGCCGTCTTATTGGCATTAGTTGAATCTACTGTATCTATGGCTGCAAATCGAGTACGAACAAAGCTTCGGGGGCTGATGGATATTCCTTTGAGCGAATCTATGGAGGCTGTGATTCGAATAGTCTTAAGCACTTACCAAGAAAATGAATTCGTATTGCTGCGCCTTTTTAATAAGATACCCCGGTTGCAGGAACACTCAGGAGAATTAGCGGTAGAGTTCTTTACTCATTCAACAAATTTAACCTACCTACGGCAGCATGAACACGAGATTGTGGCAACAGACTTAGAAACTGCGCTGCTGTTCATTGAAACCGCAGTTATCAGTAATATTGATGTCTATGTAGGCAGTAATCCTAGAGGTCTCTCGGAAGATGAATTTGTGAAGGAAATGGTAAAACTCGTGCTGAATTATCTGACGAAATAGACACTCAATTTTGTTCGGTTAGAAAGGCTTGGTTTTCAAATATTATTTGGTCTGAAGATGTTGCTAGCGGCTTTAGTAAAAGTTCAATTATGGTTTCCAATCTTTTCCTTGGCGGAGCCAGGGGTTATCGTTTTCATCAATAGCAAGCGCATACTTAACCTCACATTCGGTAGACACGCTACTACCCACACTTAAGGTCAACTTCAGCTTCGCCCAGGCACAGCCTTGCGCATCGATATCAGTCTCACAGACATGACCTTCTATACTAATGCGCTCCCCAGCATAGACCACATTCTTCATTGCGAAGTTCATTCGTCCCATTCTCCCCAGTGACCCAGACCAGTCATAAAGATACCGCTCGAAAAATGCCGCTTGATGCTGTGTGTTCACAAAAATATCTTTATGCCCTGCCTCCTCCTGCGCATAACCCCTATCGTGATGGAGCTGGGAATAGTCACGATTTGCCAAGGCCCCAGCGATAACGACAGTGGTTGTAATATCAAACTCCAGCACGGCCAGCCGCGAACCCACCTCTACTTGTGAGAAGATAAGATTATTCATCAGTATTCTTGATTCCCGTAGGCAAAAAAGTTAAAGATATCTACCCCTACCAATTGGTCAGTACTATCGAAATACTCCATTTCAATAGTCCAAAATCGGCCACTTCCCAGCCGGGTTTTCTTAGTTTCACCGATAGATTTAAGGACCTGCTGAGTTCGTAACAAATCGCCAACCACTGCGGGTGCGTAAAACACCGTCTCAAAACTTGCAACAATGGAGAAGGGCAAATTCAAGAGCTCCTTTAAGTCGAAGTGCAGCTGTAACGCCCTAAGCTCCTCGTCGCGGCTCGGAGCCCACAACTCAGGACGCCCCCAGGTAGCTAGCATACTCGCCGGCGCAAGCTGAGCCCCCATTTTTTCCAACGCTACATCTCGATCCCAATAGACTGGGTTGCTATTTTGAACAGCAGCACACATTGTCCTAATACTAGCCGTATTCACTTCGATATCTGATATCACGCAATACTGCGGTATATCGATTAGGTTTATAACCTCAGGCGGCACTGCGGTGCTAGTATTCATAGTAATGTGCTCTTGACTTACCGATTATTTTCATTCGGACCTAAATTACTCAGTTATCTCCAAGCGGCTGCCAATGCGGCAGACGCTTCTGTAAAAATGCACTAGTACCCTCCTCAAAATCGGGATGTGTTTCTTGCTCAATGATTAGCTCCCAGGCATATTGCATCGCGTCGTCCAAACCCATATCAAGCCCTCTCCATATCGCCTTTTTAGTTTTTGCCATAGCCTCCGGCGAGTTAGTTTTGACCATTTCAGCAATTTCCTGAGCGCGTTCTAGCAAGTCTTCCGGTTGCACTACCTCTCCGATCAACCCAATATCCAGAGCGCGTTGAGCGCTCATACGCTCGTTACCGCCCACCAACATCATTCTTAGTACTGCTTCGAGAGGTATTTTTCTGGCTAGACAAACCGGCTCTAGACCAGCCACTAATCCCACTTTGACGTGAGTGTCGAAGAAAGTCGCTTTCGTGCTAGCAAGAACAATATCGCTATCTGCAACGAAATGTAGCCCACCACCAACAGTCAATCCATTGACCGCGCAAATCACCGGTTTCCAAACATCATTACGCAGGGACGTCCAGCGCATAGAATCAACAGTTTTGAAATCCCGTCCAATGGTGGCATCCGGCAGGTCAGCCAGATCCGCGCCAGCACAAAATGCTCTATCCCCAGCGCCCGTTAATATTGCGACAATTGCATTTTTATCTTCGCTGAAACGGCGCCACATAAGAGGTAATTCTCTAGCCATCTGTATGTTGACGGCATTGTGTGCGTGAGCTCGATTCAAAACGATATGTGCTACCCCATTTTCCACTTCATAATTCAAGCTCTCATATGGCATACTTTTCTCCTCGAAACTGGCACTCTTTTAGCCGCAGCGACAACCTATCCAAAAATTTCACTGGCAATACGCTCCTCTAAGTAGGTGGGATCCCAATTCAGCAATTGCTGCGACTTTGCCCGTCTATAGAACAGCTGAGGGTCGGCTTCTTTACTAAAACCTATACCGCCATGAATCTGGACTCCGGTCGCAGTACTACGTCGATATACGGCAGTACATTGTAACTTCGACATAAGAGCTAGTTGCGCAAAGGGTAAGCCATTATCAAGAGCCCAGGCCGCTTGAAACATGAGATAACGAACCCCTTCGACTTCCGTTGCTGTGTCTGCCAAATAGTGTGCGATCGACTGAAAGCTGCCTATTGGTTTGCCAAACTGTTCGCGCTCTTTTGCGTAGTCAGTAGCCATTTCTAACATACGCATGGCGCCACCTACCGCTAGGGCAGACTGGACAATAATCCCTTCCAGCATTGTCTGATCCCATTGTGCGCTAATGTCTTGGGTAATAAGAGATTCATCTTCAGGCAGAGACAAACTATCAAACGATACTGAAAAAAGCGTTTCATCAGCCATATTCTCTTGAGCTCGCAAACCATTCTTAAACTTTTCTGAGGGCACAAGAATAGCGGCAAGCCTCCCCTCCATCCTGGCGAGTACGATTAACGCGTCAGCACTATTTGCATAGGGCACTAGTATTTTCTGACCCTGTAAAATCAGATTATTACCCTTACGAATAGCTTGTGTTTTAATTCTACTGACATCCGCATAGGCATCTCTTTCCTGCCACGCAGGGACCAGTATAGCCTCACCAGAAGCAATCTTTGGCAACCACTCCAGATGTGACTCGGACAAGCTAAGTAGTCGGGCAGACAGCACAGCACTTGAGAAATGTGGAGAAGGTGCTAGGGAACGTCCCATTTCTTCATAGACGATCGCGCAATCAATCACGCCCAAATCTACGCCACCAAACTTCTCCTCAATACGGATGCCACCTATACCCAACTCGAACAACCTATCCCAAAATTCGCGGCTAAACCCTTTCTCGCTCTCCTCCATCGCCCTGACGACAGAAAGGTCACAATATTCTGCACACAACTTGCGCATAGTGTCGCGCAACATGTCTTGCTCTTCACTGAAATCTAGGTCCATAGTTTGGTCATCTCAATTGAGAGGAAAGTAATTGAATTTCACCAACTGTTGATCAATCATGGAAGTTGGAGACCTCGACGTGCGATGATGTTTTTCTGTATTTCGGAGGTACCACCACCAATGGTGTCCACTACGGTTGCTCGGTAAGACTTCTCCCACTTTCCATTTAACGGCGCTTCTGCCGCTTGTGATTCCAGTAAGCCCAAAGGTCCAAGAGTATCGAGCGCAAAATCTGCCATACGCCGCCCCAGGACAGTACTGTAGAGCTTGTACATTGCCGCCTCGACGGTGGGAACGTTGTTTTTCATCGCTCCGCAGATAACCCGTCGCTGTAACATTTTTGCAGTTTCAACCTCGCTGGCTAGTAGGGCCATCCTACTGCGGATCACAGGATTTTGCGAAAGTGCCACACCATCACGCTTTGTAATTTTTAGCATCTCCACCAGCACATCCAGCTTCACCAATAAAGGACTTACCGTATAGAGAGTGAATCGTTCAAAATCTAGGGCCTCACAGACGTAAGTCCAGCCCTTGTTGACTTCACCCACAAGGTAATCATTGGATACGCAAACATCGTCATAAAAGACTTGATTAGTACGATGGCCACCCAAGGTCTTGATCTCTGTAATTGTCAGTCCTGGGTGATCCATGGGAACGAGAAAAACGCTTATACCTTTGTGTTTTGCGGCCGAGGGGTCTGTTCGAGCAGCCACCCAACACCAATCGGCAAAATGTGCGGAAGAGGTCCACATTTTTTGCCCATTCAAAACCCATTCATCTCCTCTGCGCTGGGCCCGAAGACTCAATGACGCAAGATCAGAGCCCGCGCCGGGCTCTGAGTAACCAAGAGCGAACTCTATCTCCGCGTTGAGTATTTTAGGAAGAAACTTCTTCTTAAGGGCTTCAGAGCCATGGGCTATTATTGTCTTGCCGATACACCCCACACCCTTTCCAATCAAGGGGGCGCCGACGCCGGACAGCTCCTCATTGAGAAGATAGTCATAGATGCCGCCCTTGCCTTTTCCACCATACTCAGAATCCCAGGACATACCCAGATAACCAGCCTCTCCCAAGCGTTTATTAAATGCCCTACGTTCCGGCGTATCCGAAAACCACGAATCGGATTCGCGATCTGGAGCCATATTTTCTTCAGCGTCAGGGTGAGCCTTTTCACGGCCAAGAAACTGCTTTACCTCTGCGATAAATACTCTCTCTTCTGCAGAGAATCGAAAGTCCATCTTTAGCTTCCCTGGGTCGCATCAAGGATGCCAGAACCCGTGTTAAGCTTTTCAAGATTTTTAGCTATTGTCTTAGGATCGGTGCCTTTATGCCCCCAAATATCACCCTCAACAAATTTGTTTGCTGTCCATTGATCGTCAAGCAGGATTGGGTCGCACCCAATCTCTACTTCAAACCCAAAGGGACTAGACATATAGAAGGACAACATACGATCGTTAACGTGACGTCCAAGTGTAGACGTGATGTTGATACCTGCATCAAGGACTCGCTCTAGACACGCACCGACCATGTCAACATTGGCGACCTCGAGCATCATGTGATGAACGCCAATTGCTTCACCGATTTTAATCAAACCTATGCTGTGATGTCGTGAGTTACAATGATAGAAATTGGCGGAGTTAGAGCCACCAAAATCAATATAATCAGTCAACCTAAAACCTAACAGCTGTGTGTAGAAGTCATTTGACTCCTGAAAATCTCTAACGAGCAGATTAATGTGTCCCAGGCCTAAGGCGCCGGCAACAAATTCTATTCCTAAGGGTGATTGAAAGTTTCGATCAAAGATGGGGCCGTAGTACAGCTCTATCGGATTCCCCGAGGGATCTTGGGTATAGCCGATTCCGGAGACAGAGCGATTCAAGGCCTGCTCCTGGCTTCCCATTCGGGCATCAACGCCAGCATCCTGCAATTCTTGTATAGCCTCAGCCAATGCCCTCCCACTTTCTACCTCAAGTCCTAGATACATCAGCCCTCGGGTTTGTTCTGACGGGTGAATAGCGATGCGCCACTGTTGCTCATCCATCTTTAGATAGACACTGCCATCCGGTGCGACACCGCTACCCCCGCTCGCTGGACCTGGACCGATTCTGGGAACACCCCAATCCTCTCCCGCACATGCCCGTGCAGGCATGAGGCCTAACACTTCGGTAGCGTACGTCAACCACTGCTGTGGATCGGGAGCGCCGAATCCTACATAGCCCAAACTTCGAATATCCATAAAATTGAACCCCCAAGGTTCCTTAAACACTTCGTAGCTATGCTCGCTTTAGTGCGCCACCGCCGGTCAACTAGAATCCAATACAATCCCGGAAAGTGGTGAACGCGCTACCTTAGACTAACATATATTGTATGCCTACGGTCACCGTTACGGCTATTCGCTTGGGACTCATATTTCGATAAGGACTAGTCGATGCCACGGGATGAGCGTGGCATCGGGTAGATTTATTTCAGCGACCTCCGGACCCAAAAAATCTACAGAACTCTCCAATACGAGAGGCGCTGTTCCCAGCTGCAAATTTACCCGTATTGTAGTTTGCTCCACTTATGCTTTTATTCGCTTGAAGCTCGCATTTATGGTATTCCAAGTATCTATAGAAAAATTGGTGCTAATATTTCAGTCTCACCTTCACTTTTAGAGCTTACGTACCCCCATGCCATCGAATAATGATTTATCCACGGAAGAGTTACTTATCTCTCTGTCTGACAATATTCTACAAATCACACTGAACAGGCCTAATAAGAAGAATGCCCTCAGCTATTCCATGTACGAAACACTGACTCAGCTATTGAAACACGCCGAACAAAATCCCGATATTTTTGTCGTGGTATTGACCGGCTCAGGCGACTATTTCACTGCTGGAAACGATATGGCTTCATTTCGGTCCGGGGTGAATTTGGCCTACAACGAAAAACCATCATTCCACTTTATGAATGCACTAGCCACTTTCAAAAAGCCTATTATTGCCGCAGTAAACGGCGATTCGATCGGGATTGGGGTAACCATGCTAATGCATTTCGACCTTGTTTATGCAACACAAAGTAGCTCTTTCAAGATGCCGTTTCTTTCCATGGGGTTCGTGCCAGAATTCGCCTCAACATTACTAATGAGTGCTTCATTAGGCCACATGAAAGCCGCTCAGTTACTAATGCTCGGTGAACGTTTTAGCAGCGAAGAAGCGGCTAATCTAGGTATGATTAATCAAGTATTACCGCTGGAAGGATTTATGGATAGTGTACTCGAACGGGCATCAAACATTGCCTCAAAGCCCACAGCCGCGGTGCAAACTACGAAACAGTTAATGAAGAAACGTAGCAATGAGAAAGTACTGGAGGTTATCGATGAGGAGGCAAGGGAGTTTTCCAAGTGCCTGCAAACACCTGAGACTCAGACCATTGTCGCCAGCTTCTTAAATAGAAAAAAATCTTCACATTAGATGGGGCCTCGCTCATGAATCAATTTCGCCACACATTCTACGACCAAATCACCGACTGACACTGACTACAAACCCCCTAGACCTTATACCAGTGTAATAAGGCGCCAGCACGGTATTACAACGTTATCTTCCAGTTTCATAAAGTCAACTTCAACGTCTTGGTTAATAGCCAATTGATCCCCTCGAATGGCGTTGATAGCCCACCCCTTCTCAGGGAGAATATTCCCCACCATTCGCAGGGAGGCATGCTCTGCGAGTTCAATAACCGCAACCACATAGGGCGCATATTTAGCGAAAGCAGGTAACAAGGGAGGATGGGCGATGGTATAAGACCAAATTCGTCCTTTGCCGGATACTACCTCCCAGACTAGCTCACCAGATGGACAATGAGCACAAGCAACCCTCGCTGGAAACCAGAAACTCTCGCATACGCTGCAACGTTGAATTTTCAATTTTCCGGCAGCAGTCGCCTGCCAGAATGGGCGGTCAAGTGGATTGTCAATACGCGGAGCGGGTACCGTTTCAATCATGCTCAATTCCTCAGCAAGAGTGCACCATTTGGGGTGCTATCACAGCTGGTAACCAGGCAGGTAGACGCATTAGCCACCTGGTTAACAGATTCACCACGCATCTGCCGCACCCCTTCAGTAATAAGATTCATACCATGAATATAGGAGTCTGATAAACTTCCTCCTGACGTATTTACTGGCAAATTTCCGTCGATACACAGACCTCCATCGGCGACAAATGTCGCCGCCTCGCCTACGTCACACAATCCATAGGCCTCGAGTGAAAAAAGGATCAATGGCGAAAACGCATCATAGAGCTGGGCCACATCAACATCTTCAGGACGCAAATCTGTCTGCCTCCACAGGTTTTTGGCAGTAGACCATGAACTACTTATCATAGGATTTTCACTGTGATAATCCGTCATTAGTTGGTGCTGTTTACTCATGCCCTGGGAGAAGGCGTTAATATAAACAGGAGGTTTCAAGCAGTTTTGTGCTCGTTTGCTACGAACTAACACCAGCGCCACCGCACCATCAGTCTCTAGACAGTTATCGTAGAGACATAGGGGATCAGAGATCATTCGAGAATTAAAATAATCTTGGCGACTAAGCGGCTTTCCATACATGCCCGCTTTAGGATTATTATTGGCATAGCCACGCAAGGCCAGTGCAATACTAGCCAATGCCTCTCTCCCAACATTGTGTTCGTGAAAGTAACGGCGAGCCAAAATACTAATTTCATCGACGGGCCTGAGGAGACCATTAGGGCGCGACCACTTCCAGTGGTCATCGATCTCTGAGGATGTTTTAGCCCAAACACGTTTTGTAGGATCACTGCGCTTTCGTGATCGCCATACTACTCCGACATTAGCCAAACCCATGGCTAATGACATAGCTGTTTGCCCTACCGCAGCTGCACCAGCACCGCCACCGTAAGGGATTTGAGTAAATGAAAATATTTCGCCAAAACCAAGATTACGAGCGACCTCAAATTCTGGTGTATCTTCCCAGGTATAGCTCCCCATTGCATCCACTTCAGATGCTTCGATCCCCGCATCGGCAAGTGCAGCCCGAATAGCTATGCAAGCTAACTCCAATTCAGTCGCTTCTAGGTTTTTCCCAAATTCAGAGTGCCCTATGCCAACGATGGCAACTTTATCGCTAAAGTTTTTGTTGATCCCCACTAGTTCCATCCTCTGTGCTTTTGCATCAATACACTATCCACTAGATGATGACCTTATCAGCTCAAGGGCGATACAAAAGCTTCCATTTAAAGAGTATTGAAGGCTTTTCACTACCGACAACATGTATGGCCATCTCAGTGGTAATCAGAGTACCGCTCTTTTTTTCTTCCACCGCCACGCATCTAACACGACCATGAATATTTGAATCTGAATGAACTGGCGACAGAAATCTCAGTTGATCGATACCGTAATTCATAGCATTACTGTGCCCAACAATTGAATTGGTCAATTTGGGACGTACCGCAGGAGCCAGAGCGAGTGTTAAAAATCCGTGGGCAATCGTGCCTCCAAAAGGGCTTTCTTCGTTCGATCGAGAGGTATCAACATGTATCCACTGGTGGTCATTGGTTAGCTCGGCAAATATATCGATCATCTGTTGACTGACAAAATATGGTTCGCTGAATTCGCCGAACTCAGGAGAGACCAAATCGCGTAAAGCCGTCAAATCATCGAACGCAACTTCATGTAACATTATTTTCTACCCCAACAAAATCATCTACCTTGACGTGACTACACATGAGCTCGACGGTTAAGCGCTCATATGAAATCCGCCACTTATGCTCAAATGCTGCCCAGTAATATAGCTGGCCATTTCGGATAACAACATACAAGTTGCTGGCGCAACATCTTCAGGCGTTGAGAATCGGCCCAAAGGTATCTGCTTGATATAGCTATCGCGAAACTTGTCCCCACGAATTGTTTCTGTCATTGAGGTTTCGACCATACCAAAACACACACTATTAACGTTGATGTTATAACGCCCCCACTCACGTGCAGCCGACATTGTTAGCCCCAGCACTCCAGACTTAGATGCCCCATAGTTGATTTGACCCATTGTGCCGCGTCGGCCAGCATCTGAAGACACATTAACGATACTCCCAGGGTTAGTGTCACCCTTCTTTGCTTTGTCAATAAAATATCGTCCCACTGCACTTAAACAGATAAACGAACCGGTTAGATTAACATCGAGAACTTGATGCCATTGGCTAAGAGTCATTTTATGGATCATTGCTGGACGCACGATCCCAGCATTATTAATTAGGCCATGCAAATCGCCAAAATTCTCAACAATAGCCTCTACCGTACTCTTTACAAATTGTTCATCAGTAATGTCGCCGACATAGCCTTTGGAACGATCCTCACCAATCATATCTACGGTTTCTGCAAGCGCTCCCGAATCAATGTCAATCAGAGCGACATGAGCGCCCATACTCGCAGCGTATTGTGCCAGCGCTCGACCGATACCTTGCCCTCCCCCCGTGATTAGAATGATACGACCTTGTAAGCTGATCTTACTTTGCATAGGTAATCTCCCGATAGCTGATAGCTACATAGATGCTGGAGCGAACTATTCGATGAGTACAGAACACCCTCAAAACTTCAATTGCACGCGATTAAAACCGGACAAAAACTCACTGTATGCGCGCGTACACTGGTCTTCCAGAATTTGGTAATCACCCACAGCTTTGAGTAATTCGGTTAGCGCTATCCGTCCACCCATCGTAGCCAAGTGCATACCAAGACATTTATGGCCGCCGATACCGAAGATAAGGTCGCGCTTATAATCTCTAAATATATTAAATGTATCAGGATCGTCAAATTCATCAGCATCCCGGTTGGCAGATGCATAAATGTAAAGTAGGGCCTGACCAGCCTTAATCATTTTCCCGCCCAGCTCGAAGTCATTCACAGCCCTACGACACAGTATATTCGTGGGCTGGTCATACCGAGCGGCCTCAGAAAAAACTCTACCGACCAAGGTCAAGTCTTTAAGCACGGCGGCTTTTTGCTCAGGGTATCGGTTAAGGTAATACACGGCACCGCTGCAGACATTTGGTGTCGTTCCCGAGCCTACCGTGAGCATGATAATAAGGAAATCTACCAACCCTTTGTCATCCAATTTAACTCCATCAACTTCAGCGTCGAGATAGGTCGCAGTCTGACCGCGGGCTAGCTCTGGGTGTTGGCGAAGATTTGAGATGTGTTCAAATAAATATTCCATTAATTGCTGTCCGGCTTTCAGATTTCGATCCGTTACCGTACCGATCTGCCCTATTTCTCGATGCTGTGTTTCGTCGATAAGACTCCGCCATGTAATTGAATCCTCTTCAGATAAACCCATGTTGTAACCCGCGTTGACCGCGAACAGACGATTGAAATACTCAGAATACACATCGAATTCGCGCTTCTCGAGTAATGGGTTTAATATTTCGCGGGCTAGGTCTGTGAATCTTTGTTCATGAGATTGTACTGAATTCGGAGTATACTCAGTGCGTAAAAGTGTTCTCCACTTACGGTGCTCTTGCCCATCCATGGTCGGAAAAGCGCGAGGTACAGGTTCGCCCAACAATACGTTTACCAGTGGTTGCCCCTCGCTAAAGGTAACATCCTTTTCATGAGATAAGCTTGCATTCCACACATCTTCAAATCGAGCTAGAGCCCAAGCGTCATATTTTTTTATATAGTGGGGTCCACCCTCTTTTCGCAATTCACTATACAGCGAAAAAGGGTCTCTCATTGCGGCGTCGGAAAACGGATCATAGCCAATTGTCATAGGGTTACCTAATAGTCTTAACTAATGCATGATTACACAGTAGATTCCACCATATCACCGCGCCTATTCAACCTCAGCTCGCTTAAACTCGTTTTCGAGATCTCTAGCCTTCACAGGTTCAATTGTGGATGAGGATTTGGCACTGGCCTCACAAGCCCGCGTCCCTGTCTTGATCACGACCCTGTTGTGTGAGTCGTCTATAACGACAAGACTTTACGCATCCTTGTGGCTATTAAGCTTAAAATCAAGAAGTCAGGGTCTCTAACTCTTCATTTGAAGATCCTGTTTCAGCCTGACGAAACATCTGCAGATATTTATCCTGCTCGCCTTTCACCATTTCGATACTCTTCTCCTTAACCACATCATAGCCACGAATTTTCGAAGGCAATCTCGCCAACGCGACAGCATGAACGTGATTAGTGTCACTAAGGCCGGCAAGTAGCTCCTCGATAAGCTTTTCATAATCAGTGATCAATTGTCGTTCCATACGGCGATGCTGACCGAATCCGAAAACGTCTAAGGCTGTGCCACGGAGGTACTTCATTCGTGACAGAAGCTGGAAGACCACCATCATATAGCCGCCGAACTTTATTTTCTTAAGACGCCCTGTCACGCCGTTACGCTTCGATAGTAGCGGAGGCGCCAAATTGAACTCCAGCTTTAAGTCACCTTCGAATTGATTATGCAAAGACTTAAGAAACTCAGGGCGAGTATAGAGGCGTGCAACCTCATATTCGTCTTTATAGGCAAGTAGCTTGCTATAATTGCGTGCCACCGCTTCTGTCAACTCATGACAGTCATCAACCCTTGATTGCTCAGCTTCAGCAACACATTCAACCAGTTTCTGATAGCGAGCGGCATAAGCCTCATTCTGAAAATCGGTCAGAAATTGAATCCGATTTTTAATCAGGGTTTGCAGTGATTGCTTGGGCTCAAACTGGAGTACTTGCTCACCACTGATGTCAGATAACATAGACTGAACGTATTGCGGCTTAACGACGGCCAGACGACCAAGCTTAAATGCACGTAAGTTCATTGCTACCTCCACACCGTTAAGCCGTATCGCCTCTTCAAGCGCCTCCCCAGACAGCGGAATTAAGCCTTGTTGCCACGCGAACCCTATCAGGAATAAGTTAACGCCGATGGCATTCCCGAAAATCCTGGCCGCAAGACTTGTCGCATCGATACCAAATATCTTGCTTTCATCACCGGCAGCGCGAAGGCTCGCTTCCATACCCTGCGAGTCGAAATCGAGATCTGCATTGCGGGCAAATTGGCCTGTGGGTGCTATATACTTGTTATAGACTACCGCAGTGCGACCAGCGGCCATCTTTGATAAGCCCTCGGCGCCTGCCGCTACCACCAAGTCGCAACCCAGAATCAAATCGGCAGAATGTTGAGGAATACGCACTGCTTGCTCTGCGTCAGCACCGGCAGAAATACGCACATGACTCGTAACTGGGCCATTGCGCTGTGCTAGGCCGGTAACATCCAGTACCGAACAAGTTTTATCTTCCAGGTGTGCAGCCATGCCAATCAAGGCCCCCATCGTGACCACACCCTGCCCGCCTATGCCGGCAATCATCATGCTATAAGGTCCATCTTGGCCCAGCACCTCTGGTTCCGGCAGATTGCTTAACAAGCTCTCGTCAAAATTAACCTCAGAGTCACGGGTGTCCTGCCCTACCTTGCGTAAACGACCGCCTTTTACAGTAACAAAGCTCGGACAGAAGCCCTTCACGCAAGATAAATCCTTATTACAACTGGATTGGTTAATTGTGCGCTTACGTCCAAATTCGGTTTCCAAAGGTTCCAGTGCGATACAGTTAGACTGCACCCCGCAATCTCCACAACCCTCGCAGACAGCGGTATTGATAAACAGCCGTGTATCTGAATCTGGATATTCACCACGTTTTCGAAGGCGCCGACGCTCTGCCGCACAGGCTTGCTCATAGATGATTAAGGAAACGCCTAGACACTCACGCAACTCTTTCTGCACGGCATCTAGGTCATTTCGATGGTGAAAACTCACCACATTTGGGTAATCCCCACGGCTGTGTCGCGACAAATCTTCCGTCACCAACGCAATACGTTTTACTCCCTCGGAATAGACTTGATGCGCGATACGCGGGGCGGTAATTTCCCCCGCAAACTGCTCCCCTTCGATGGGTTGACCACCCGTCATTGAAATGGCTCCGTTGAGCAATATCTTGTAGGTGATATTAACCTTGGCTGTCATGGTAGCGCGAATAGCAAGCAGCCCCGAGTGAAAGTAAGTGCCATCGCCGAGATTCTGAAAGATGTGCTTGTCTTTCACAAAGGGAGCCTGTCCAATCCAGGGCGCTCCCTCACCGCCCATTTGATACAATGCTTCTGTCTTGCGTTCTGGCATCCATACTGCCATGCCATGACAACCTATGCCGCCAAGAGCGCGGGAACCCTCAGGCACATGAGTCGAGGTATTGTGGGGGCATCCTGCGCAAAAGCTGGGCATTCTCATTAGAGCACCAGCACCACCACCATAACCTACTGTTAATTTGTGAGATGGTGCTAACTGCTCCAAACGGTCGGTCAACTCATGGTCCACAGCAAAACACTGAATCCGGGCAGCAATAACTTTGAGGATCGTGTCTGGATCAAGCTCGCCTACAGAAGAGAGCAGAGTATTGCCATAGTCATCGCATTTCCCAACTAGTCGTGGACGTTCAGCATCCTTAAGTCCATACAGTTCCCGAGCTATTTGGTCCTCCATCACCGGTCGTTTCTCCTCGACCACCAACAGTTCTTCACAGCTTTTGGCAAATGTGGCCAAGTTTTGAGGCTCAATAGGCCAAACCATTCCAACTTTGTAAACTGCGACACCCAACTGGTCAGCACGTTCCTGGTCAATGCCCAGCTGCGACAACGCTTCCATGACGTCTAAATAAGACTTCCCAGCGGTAACTATACCCAATTTTTTTTCGCCACTAATTTGTCCCAGTGCTACACGGTCCAAACCATTGGCTCGGACAAAAGCTTGGGCGGCGCTGTGACGATGCTGGTAGAGCTTTTCTTCCGCTACTAGAGGAAAAAGACCCAGCTGTAAATTCAACCCTCCAGGCGGCAACTCGAAGTCATTGGGCTTGATGATATCTACACGCTCAGAATCAACAGAGATAGTTGCAGTACCTTCGACGGTATCCGTGACACACTTGAAGCCAACCCAACACCCGGAGTACCTCGACAGCGCAAAACCATAGAGGCCGAAATCAATAATCTCCTGAACTGACGATGGATGAAGAATTGGTATGCCGAAATGTATAAGCGCATGATCACTCTGATGCGCGGTTGTCGAAGATCGCGCACCATGGTCATCTCCACAAACAGCCAGCACCCCTCCAAATTCACTGGTTCCGGCATAGTTACCATGTTTTATCGCATCGCCTGACCGATCTAGTCCCGGACCTTTTCCATACCACATAGAGAACACACCATCATATTTTGCCTCGCCCATAGAGCCAACTTGCTGGGAGCCCCAGACGGCAGTGGCGGCCAGATCTTCATTCACACCTGGCTGGAAGTGGATATGATGCTCTCTAAGATGACTTTCGGCTTGCCACAAAGCGAGATCATAGGTGCCCAACGGCGAGCCCCGGTATCCGGATATAAAACCAGCCGTGTTACATCCCTGGGCCAAATCTCGACGGCGTTGCATCAATGGCAACCGCACTAAGGCCTGAGGCCCCGACAGGTATATACGGCCCGACTGCTGGCTATATTTGTCATCTATAGATACCTGCCTCATCACACACTCGCCGAAGCATTCGAAGAGTCAACTTGCATCAGCTCTACCATATTTCCGTCAGGATCTTGCACCTGCGCGACTCGGGTACCCGGACGAAGAACTATAATATCCAAAGGCACCTTATATCCTGCTGCCTTTGCCGCCGTCACAGTTTCATCGAGGTTAGCTATCGATAGCGTTAAATAACGGATACCTGTCTGGCTCATGAAGCCTTCAGAAGAGCCCTTGTGCACTGGCTCGTTCTCAGCAATAATTATACGCAGTGTACTTTTACCGGCCTTAAATCGTTTTATGACACCAATACCTGGAATGGTAATGTCGACATCCTGCGGAAGACCCAAAAAATTGGCATAGAATTCAATTGCCAAAGTTTCGTTGAAAGTGACCAACCCGACGTCAAGGTGTTGTTCAGTAAGTTGTATAGTCATTGCTTTATAGCCTTTTATTAGAGAAATTCTTTGCTGGCTTTCCTGTGCCCTTTGCCGGCTCCAGCTATAGTAGATTTAACGATTACTACTTGTTACTGGACCCAGCTATAGCTGTGGTAATTCTTATCGATGCTGTAAAACAAGACGATAGTAAACCTTCCCACTTCGCAATTTAGCTATCGCCTCATTGATTTCGTCGAAATAACACATTTCCACAACTGGCTTGATGTTATGGCGCTGAGAAAACTGCAACATCTTCGTCATCGTTGCAGGGCTGCCTATCATCGATCCCGAAACGGAAAGCTGAGTGCCCATTAAATCAAGAGGGGTGACATCAAGTGCTGCACTGGACGCACCTACAAAGTGTAAGCGACCGCGAGGTTTTAGCGTCTGTAGATACACTCGCCAATCAAGCGCAACATCTACCGTGGAAATAATTAGGTCGAATTGACCCGCCGCTGTCGCTATTTGCTCTGGATCCAGAGAATTTAGTGTGTGATGTGCGCCAAGCGAGTGCGCCTCTTTCATTTTCTGCTCGCTTGAAGTAAAGGCAGTGACTTCACAGCCCCAGGCATTAGCAACTTGTAAGGCTAGATGGCCAAGCCCCCCTATTCCGACAATTGCCACTGTGTCGGAAGGCTTAATAGCGAATTGTAAGAACGGGTTAAACACTGTTACGCCAGCGCAAAACAGTGGCCCGGCTGAGGCCAGATCGATGTCACTAGGAATGGGGACAAGGCTCGCGGCATCAGCCCTTACTTTATCGGCAAACCCACCATGACGACCCGCCATAATAGGCCGAGCTCCTGCACAAAGATTATGATCACCGCGATCACACTCCTCGCACGCCAAACAATACCCTGCATGAAATCCTAAGCCCACTACTTGGCCGATTTCTAGTCCACTAACGTTATCGCCTATCCCGGTGATGCGTCCTACAATTTCATGCCCGGGAACAAGTGGGTATTGAGAAAACCCCCAGTCATTGTCAATCATACCCAAGTCAGTATGGCAAACTCCGGAGTACAGCACGTCTAGCTCAACTTCGCTGACGCCTAGCTCTCCTGGATCGTATTCAAAGGGTGCTAATGTTCCACCTGGTTTTGAAACTGCATAGGCATTAATCATTTAGTTTACTCACTGTATGTTATGGTTTTGGTTTCCGACCTACTATCTGTTACTGGCGCTATCAAACTCAGCAAGCTCATATCCTGCAAACATTTTTCGATATAATTTTGCGTAAGGTGGGGCAGCTCGGATGCCGAGAGTAGGCCGTCCACAAGGTGTTGAAAATGATCACAACCCATGGCCCCCGCATCGGTAAATTGAGGTATCGCAAAAGCATCAATAATCTCTAACACGGAATGTTTCTGCTGGTCTTCTAATAGCTGGCCATGGGCTTGTTTGAATGCCTTAAACCACTCCTGATAGTCTGTAATACGAGAAACTGGATGACCAGCTTCCTCTATCCAATCCACGAAGGTATCAAGTGAAATGCCATCGTTACGATGATAGTTCTCGATATTATAAGCACGGTATTGAGTTTGGCTGTTATCAACACCCACGACACAAGTTGCAACAACATCTACCGGTAGACCATCATAATGGCCGCGGACTTTAGTGCCATCATCGTTGAGAGCAAAGAATGAGTACGGTGCTAGGCCAGTATGAATAATACTGTAAATTAAACGGATAAACATATCCGCGGTATTGGCCTGCCCCTTATATAATTGATGAGGCAACATCATATCCCCACGAAACACATTGACCTCAAGCCCGTATTGGCGGTGGGCTTGCTGTAACAGTTGCTCGCCGGCCCACTTGCTAGCGCCATAGCCCGCAGCATAGTCGCCAGACAGAGTAATATTATCGCATAGCGGTGAGTCCTCATTACGCACTTGGCTGGTATCGAGTAGCGAGTAAACGGCAATCGAAGATATAAAATCGATACTTTTCTTACGCGCGAGCAAAGCAAAACGAATAGTCTCCGCCGTACCCAACACATTGGCACCAAACAGATCAGCATAGGAAAAGCGATGATTGACCTTAGCAGCTACATGAACTACACGATCTACTTGCATTGATAAACGCTGATAATCAGCTTCGCCGAGGCCCATTCTTGCCTCGCCAACATCACCTGCCACTACCTCCAAATGGTCGCAAGCTAGTTTATATCTGGATGCCAATTTAGGATCTAGCCCTGTGAACACCGCATCAAGGCGCGCTCTGGCTGACGCGTTATCGGTGGCTCTTATAACGCAAATCAACGTTCCACCAATAGTCACGAGCTTTTCCAGCCATGCCAAACAAACAAAACGCCCGAGAAAACCGTTGGCACCAGTCAAGAACACGGTGCGCGACGGAGTAGCGGGAGAGGATAAACTTACCACTGAGTCGAGAACATCGATCCCAAAAAAATTAGACAAATTGAGTTCGTAGCTACTAATGTTTATCGCATCCTTACCATGAATACTTGCAAAGGTTGGACGATCCATGCTTCCCGATAACACTCGCTCAATATAGTCCGTCCACTTTTGTAAATTGCCTGTTGGGCTAAGAATCATATCCGCTGGAAGCTCTACACCTAATATTTCTTCGATAGAAGCTGAAAACAACATAGCGCCTAGTGAGTCGCCGCCCAACTCATAAAAAGTAGAAAGCTCTCCGCTATCAACCACCCTAATATTAAGATCTACTTCTAGTAGTTTTGTTAATATCTCAAGCAAAGACAGAGACGACTGCGCGCCGATCAAGTCTTTCCTTTTCTGCCTATTAACCTGTTCCAGGCTGTCGTAAATAGCCTCAAGCCTATCACCATACTTTCGTGCCAATGCCGGCCGTACTTTTTTACGCAGCCCGGAAAGCAGACCGTTTGTTTCGCTGAACAGCTCCGACTCGATGATAAAGCTCTTGGGAACTTCAAAGCTCTTCACACCTTCTTCCCTCGCTACCCGCTGTAACTCTTGCTGAATCAAGTTCTCTAAGGCTTCGTCATCCGGCTGATCCCCAAGATAGGCTGCCAAAATAGTCTTATTAGGCACAACCACCGCCAGCAGATAAGATCGCTGCGAATTACCATAGATATATATTTGGCTAATTACATCGCTGGCGCCTTCAAAAACCGAACCCAAAGCACCAACCGGTACGTATTCCCCTTGCGAGAGTTTCAGTACATCATTGCGACGATCAATGATGGCGATATGATTGGCTTCATGTTCCTCCACAATGTCGCCCGTACAGATAAACCCATCTTTATCAAACAGATTTTTAGTCGCTTCAGGCGCATCATAATAACCACTGATACTCTGGATACTTTTGAAACACAATTCTCCACGAGGAAAAGGCTTGTCTGTTGAGTAATAGCCTAACTCTGGTACATCTCTGAGCCTGTACTCGGTTACTGGTGGCGATTGAATAATACCGTTAGTAGCAACCGCGCCACCTTCAGTATTGCCGTATGCGTCCAGCAGCGTCACGCCAAAACAATCGGCAAAAAACTCCCTGACTGGCGGTGATATTTGCGAGCCACCGAACAGCGAGAAGCACAGACGATCACCTAAATAACTGCGGCCCATCTCCCGTTTGATACGCTCCTGAACGGCTTCTTCATCGCTATTATTTTCTGCTGTGCAACGTGCCACTTCATTCTGATAATGCTGATAGATCAGTTCAATAATTCTCGGGAAAAACCCCAAAAAAGTCGGCCTGACAATGCGAATATCCTCAAACAATGTAGACATATCAGGCGAAAGTGTGAAGTAGGCAGTGCCTCCGTGCTTTAACACCGAAGCAAGCATACCCTTGCCGAGAAGATGGCTAAAGGGTGCCAGGCATAATGAGATTGATGGCGGCGCGCCTTCGACAACGCTTGTCCAGTAATACTGAACTGCCTTTTCCGAAACCATCGCCGCTTTTGCCTTTCCAGTACTTCCAGAGGAGTGAACAATTGACGCGGTTCGCTCTATCCCGGCACTATGGGCTTCTAAATACTCCCAATCAGGAGCGCCTGCCAGCGATTCAAGATCTTGAAGAGATGTCAACGCTATGTTGGTTTCGCCCTGATGAAGAATATCCTTAGCCGCTAAAAACGTTTCACGTTCGTTATCGTCTCGCTCATCGTATTCAAAAACCACAAGATTGCGAACAAACGTTTTACCGACAACTTGTTGAGCTATCGATACCAGGTCGCTAACGGTAACGGCTACCGTCGCCGGTTTAATAGAATCAAAAACCTCATCGATATCTATGTGCGATGTAGCCGTTTGCATAGGTACGGTAATAGCATGGACATAGGCCGTAGCAAAATCGAGAACAGTAAATTCCACACTGGTAAAACCGAATATGCAGACTCGCTCGTCAGGTTTTACAGCATGGTCCGGATGATTTTTCCAAACATTCGCTACAGCGTGTATACGTTTTTGTAGCTGGGAATAAGTGATGGTCTTGAAATTCGATTGATACGACCTTACGCTGGCGTTGTCTTGCAACGACTTGACAATAGTATAATCACGAGACCCCACTGCCTCGCGATCAGCATACCCCTCAAAGGCCTTGTCCATTACTTCCGCGAGGGTTAAGCCTGGAGTACAAATTGATTTGCCAACCGACGCTAGTGGCACCAATGATGCGAACTGAGTATCGTTCTCTAGCAGCGCTTGCACTTTCTGCATAATGCGCTGCTGTCGATCAACGGTTTTTAACGGTTCACTCATCACTTTCGCCTGGGAAATTAATTACTTTTTATAAATTTTGTCATGTACTCGCCAAAATTCTGTTGGATATCAGTATCATGCAAACCAAATTCTTGCAGAGAATATTCATGTTTCCCATGTTTCCCCTGTACATTATGGTTATGCCACGCCAACATTTTTTGGTCAGCTTCCTCGCTTAATTCAAAGGGCGATCTGGCATAAGCTTCACGGACGATCGGCATTGGGTCATGGCGCACCATTTCATAGTCGACATCGAGAACGCGACTCTCCAGATTTAGCCGCTTTCGTACTGCCAAATACCGTTGCAGCGCAACAGTCCAGGTCCTCAAGGTTTCAGCTCCGTGGTCATGTTTATCAACTGACTCTGCATAAATACCCGACAATTCGGTAGTGAACTTAGCAAAAGACGGAATACATTTATGTGGATCACGGTGTGGGTGAATCAAGGTTGCATTAGGAAAACTCTCTAGTAGCCTATCCACATAGGCTAAATGAGGAACTGATTTGAAAACCCAGGGCCGGTTACGCTTACCGCCATCCTGCCACTGTAAATACTGAAAAACCGTTTTAGCCAAGCGATAGTTTTCAGCACTAGACTCCGCCATGATCCAGTCAAAATATTCTGGACTGTCTAGAAGGCAACTCCAGGTGTAATCCTTAAAACTCAGCTGGTAAACAAGCCCTTCCTCCTCGACTTCCTCTAGGGCAATGCGATGGGCTGCATCCATGTCCGGGTTGTCTTCTGTTAATAGGTCTGAATCCATCATAGCAGTAATACGTGGGTCAATTTCTCCCGACCTAGCGTCAGGAAACGGTGCCGGATTCATTATTTTCCAAAACAGTGTCTTCTGCACATTTACAGGGGCCGAAAGCATCTTGTGTAATTTGGTCGTTCCGGAGCGGGGCAGACCAATAATAATAAATGGATCTGAGACGTCTTCATCCAATATTTCTGGATGCGCCTTGATATCCTTTTGCATGCGCAAACGATTCACTAGCAAACGAACAATATCCGATTTAAGCAGGTATATGCCCTGCTCACTCAGCGGCATGTCTTTGGCGAAACAATCAAGTAATTTTCGCAACGCGGGGTCAAATTCAAAAGGTCCAAAGTCTGTTAGACCTGAGAATTGCTGCGCTTCATCGATAAGTTTATCTGCATCTAACTCGAGACGCTGCTTCTCATATCGCTGTTGATTCACCATGGTGGTATTACCTCGATAATTTATTGTGCTTTAACAAACGCCGTTGACTTAAGCGGTCCCAACTTATAAACCGGCTGAACCCCGGGAGGCGCTGCAATCACATCAGGGATACGATTAAACAGACAAGCTGCCGACATATGAGAGGAATCATCACGCTCTACTCTCACGCGAGCTTTCGGATTACCATTAACTTCCCAGAACATATGTTCAATATCGCTTTCTCTAAAATGACGTATCTCTATCTCTGACCTTGCGCTCACACCTTCTACAGTTTCAATTTCAGCAACAATCCGAATACCGACACAGTTACCTGCTGGAATAACACATTCCATAAAATCACTGTGATAATCCTTATCAAATATGGCAGGCTCAATATAAGTTTTAGTGTCAGTAATGGTATAGCCTAGTCCAGCCAATACACTCTCAGGAATAGATTTGTAGGATTTTGCGATTGGGTTTTTGCTCACACCTTTTTCGTGAAATTCTTTCATAGTTAACGTATTACCAAACGGATACGTCTGCTCTTTCCTGTCAACCTGAGGCACAATGTCTGTGCAACTGGAATGAAAAAGCGATATTAACTCCGTTGTAGGACCAGCAACCAGAAGACCTGACCAGATGCGCGACATATCCCAGATTCCAGAGCCGGTAAATGTCACCCCATTGTCATTGGCCAACTTATTTAGTTTGACTGCTAATTCGGGATTATTTGATTGCGGATAATATGACTCAGTGCCATGACAAACCACATTTAACCCCGCACTCAATAAGCGACTATGTGCCTTGTGGTTAAGGTCAAGTAAATTCGTTGTGGTAACAACTCCAATATCCGCTTCCAAGTCATGGAAGTCGACGAGGTCGCAATCTTGAACAATCACACCCAGCTTTTCAATTCCGGCTAGCTCGCCTACATCGCTTCCGACTTTATCCCCTGCTCGATTAACAGCCGCTGCAATCGGCCACCCCTTCTGCACCGCAAAGCGGACAATGTGCTTACCGAACTGACCAATTCCGTAGATTACCAATCGTGGCTTTGATCCACTACTCATATAAATTTCCTCTGTAAGTGTCGTTTTTTAGTGGACTTAATCGTCTAAAGAGCTGATTATTCAAACCTACCTTTTTTAACTGGAGTTAGGTAAGGTAATAAAGAGCTATCTATCGCGAAGCCTAATTTAGCCAGAGTCATGAACTGTAATAAATCATTATAACGACCTCATTACAATTCAACTGTTACTCGTATTCTAGAACGTCCCGCACACCCATGTGGTGGCACGAGTATTTTTGGATAGCGCAGATCAAGGAAGTACCGCAGCTATAAAATGGAGCAAAAAATGTACGATGGAATGTGAAAGCTCAAAATTATCCGGCACTATTCAATAAAACTAATACGCCCTAACAAAGTAACGCTGCACACGTTACGGTTATAGAAGCCGCCGAGGTTGTGAGCCAATCCTAGTTTCGGACTTTGCAATTGACGATCTCCTGCGCTCCCTAGTATCTCGAGATAGCTCTCATAGGCCATACGCTAGTCACCTCTACAAATTCGGCCTGCTCTTCTTCCAGAAAACACACAATCTGCAATAGATAAACCGCTAACATAAAGGTTGGAAGCCACCCCTATTGCATTTCGCCCGGCAGCATACAACTTGGGAATCGTATCGCCACCAACACTCAAAACCTGTCCTGTCTTCTCATCGATGGCAAGGCCTCCTAGGGAAATTGCCGGGAAGTAACTGGTTTTACTTCCTATCGAGATGTTGAGAGCACAAAACCAAGGTTTCGATATCGCGCGCAAATATTCGTCCTGTTTAGGAAATATAGGGTCCTGCTTGCCTTCAAATACCGCGTTGTGATGTTCGATCGAATCTCTAAGCCTGTCAACCGGAATCCCCAACTTCGATGCCAATCCTTCAATCGTTCCTGCTACAGTTGCACCGAAAAGTAAACTCAGCAGTGCCGGTGCACCTTGTGTTCGAAAATTATTACCGGGCCGAGGGAGCGACTGCCACAGCGCCTCAAAATACAGTGTTCTATCGAGAATGATAAATGCGGTGCCATCGCTATCTTCGACTACATGTTGGCCAATCTTGGCACCATAACAGTCTTCAGCTACTACCCTATCCCCCTTACCATTTATGATGATGCCTTTTACGCGAGCCGCAGGCGGATTAATATTCAACCACGCCGAGATATTTCCCATCCTGTCGACTGCACCGCCGACAGACTGCCCTAAACGAATACCACTGCCATTGCAGCCTATGCCGCCTAGCGGATCTGCTTCGATATACTTCGGTGCATAGTGAGCTACCATCTCCCGGTTATGACTGAAGCCTCCAGCACACAGTATTACGGCTTTGTCGACCCGAATAACTGAACGCTTTCCATATTCCTCAACGATCGCATCAGCCTCAGACATAAGCCTGGCGGCGCGTTTGGGCGACAATAGGGTCAGCATACTTGCAAATTTTTTGTTAATCGTCGCGAGCTCTTTCTGTGCAGCTGGACTTTCAGTGAGCTGAATAAAATCAACACCAATTATTGCTCCTGACCCATCTAGAATAATTCGCCTGGCCTCGCTATAGCTATAAAGCTTGAGACCCTTAGCAAACGCAGCCTCCTTTAGGGGCTTATAGAAGTTTGCACCAGAGAGACCCTTACCAACACATCGGTGTCCACGTGGTGCAGGTTTCGCATACTTCGAATAGTTCGGTTGCTGTTCGTTACCAGAGTAATAAAGAAAATACTTGTCACTCGGATAAGAGGTCTTGCCTGGACATAGCGATGACGAGAACTTAACACCATGTTTCTCAAGCCACTCAAGAGTCTCGCTACTGCTTGAACAGAAATCGTGAAGAGTTTCGTCACTTACTGCATCTTGCACTTCCAGCGTCAAATAATTAAACATCTCCTCAGGTGTGTCCTGGTAGCCAGCCTCGCGCTGATGCGACGTGCCTCCTCCGTAGTAAACACCACCCGATATAGCCGTGGCACCACCACCATCAAATCGATCAATTGCAGTTACCCTGTCTCCACACTCAAGGGACTCCAGCGCGGCACTTATGCCTGCACCTCCAAGACCGATAACTAAAACCTCGGTTGTATCATTCCACTGTATAGAGTCGGGGTCTTGAACTACCATTGGCGACTCTGTGCGCGAGTGCCAGTTCGGGCTTGAACTATCCATACCTGTCTATCTCGATTATGTTTCGGAGGAGCCTAGAGAAACAAGATGTTTTGCGGCCTGGTACGCAAATGTCATCGCCGGCCCAAGGGTCGCTCCCGGACCCGGGTAGGTTGTCAAAATACCTGCGGCACAGTTACCACTCGCGTACAGACCCACAATCGCACTGGAGTTCTCCCGAAGTACGCGTGCATCTTCGTCTATGACCATTCCGCCTTGCGTTCCAAAGTCGCCGGCGTCAATCTTCATCGCATAAAATGGGGGTTGGACAAGTGGAGCAAGACAGGGATTAGGCTTGACCGACGGATCGGAATAGTAGCGGTCATAAAGAGCTTCGCCACGGTGGAAGTCGACGTCTTCTCCAGTGGCTGCATAAGCATTTACCTTTTTTACGGTTGCAAGTAGTCCATCTTGGTCTATGCCGATTCGGGATGCCAGCGCCTCAATGCTTGGTTCTTTGCTTAGAAAATTGTCCTCCCAGTAGCGCTTCGGTATGAGTGCGTCCGGCCATATTTTCCCCGGGAGCATCGGGCCCACGATATAGTTCTTGCGATATCGAGCATCAAATATCATGTAGTAAGGTTCGCATGCTCCGCCCTTACTGCGCTCTGCATGAAGCTCCCTCATAAAGGTCATATAGTTCTGGGATTCGTTGGCGATACGTTGTCCCAGCGAATCGACCACATAGCTCCCAGGCAACGACTTCTCAAAAATACTCAGCCTGGGATACGACTCCCCCGGGACACTAATGGTCGTGCTCCACCATGCATGTGTCATAAGCCGTCTAGCTGCGCCGAGTTGTGTGGCGGCTTCAAGCGCATCTCCTGTGTTACACCGGCTACCTCCACTCCACTGGGCGCTTGTTGGTTCTGGGAGGTTTTGCTCACGCAATGCCTGATTCTGTTCGAATCCCCCTGAGGCTAAAATCACGCCTCGAGTCACGTGGATCGTCTCCAGATGGCCTTGCCTTTCAACTTTGGCGCCCACGACGCGCCCACCTTCATACAGTAGCTCTACAAGTTTCGTATTTAACCAAATCGGCATGTCGCGTTTCTTCATCGAAAGTCTCAGTCGCGCGATGCCGGCTGCACCCATGGTGAGCCTTCTCGACTGGCGACCTCTAATGCGCATAGGAAAGTCAAAGGCGTATTTGCAGGCCTCCTTCAACGCAATCGAGATCCAGCCCGGAAGGCGCCCCATCAAATAGTGTAGCTCTTTCTGAGTAAAATAAAGCCGGTCAAAGGTTTTTACAGCCGGGTTTGGTGCAATCTGGTCCTGGAAGGTGCCGCCGAGTGTTTTTACTGAAATAGGCGCCGGCTCCATGGATCTATGCCCTGTCTTTGCCCCGCTCGCATCGGAAAAATAGTCGGGATAAGCGCCCAAACTCTCGTAGCGCACATCCGTATTGTCATGCAGGAAATCAACCATCTCCGGGGCATATTTGAGATAAGCCCTCAGCATCTTATCCGCCGTCTCATCTTCAGGTATTGTCCCGCGCAGGTATTCAAAGGCTTCATCAAGCGTATCCGACGCTCCGGCCTCAACCGCATAGCGGTTGCAAGGCACCCAAACTCCACCTCCTGACATTCCGCTTGTGCCACCGTATGTTTTGTCTTTCTCTATGACTAGCACCTGCTTCAAACCCATTATTTTCGCAGTCAGCGCTGCTGTCATACCGGCATTACCACTGCCGACAACCAACACATCAACTTGATGCTCTTTCATAATGACTCACCTTTATAACAAACCAACACATACCTCCGGGACAACCGATATTGGAAGGATAGACTCAGACTGGTCAAAGCCAAAGCCGTATCAATAGAGATCAAGGTGAAATAGTTACACAAAACAGGCACAAACTATTACTTGCTTTCTACTCACATTTTGGAAGCGTTTTATCCATGCTCGCCTGAACCCTTCTACAGTGGTTGTTCGTCTAACTGAGACCTAGTAAACTAAAAGTACTAATCCCATTACCATTAGCTTTAATGCTAAATATTGTATTAAAGAGGTCGGTTTAATTATGCATAGTGCCTCGCAATACTTTTTAATTGAATGAGGTGTTATGAGTATGAATTCCGGTATTTTAAGTTATGGCCTTTATTTGCCTCGCC
>TARA_B110000967_G_scaffold81727_1_pt1 | contig 43544 bp, 39 predicted proteins | sample TARA_B110000967 | Tara Oceans TARA_B110000967 (sample SAMEA4397903) | marine metagenome | biome: Polar Biome; feature: [DCM] deep chlorophyll maximum layer (ENVO:01000326); material: water (ENVO:00002006), including particulate matter (ENVO:01000060) such as... | depth 35 m
CTCGAACCAAGGACCACCTGATTATGAGTCAGGTGCTCTAACCAACTGAGCTATGGGTCCGAAAACGTGGCAAAAATAACATTATTTTGCTATTTTATGGATTTTTTTCGGTTAAAAAACCAAAAATTAAGCATTACACCTTTCGCACCATCAAGGCCTCTCCAAACCCTTGTAATTCCATACGTTTCTCTTCCGAGATGTCCATTTTTTGCAAACAGGCAAAAGCTTTTTCCGTGTAGTGTTGGATGGCCTGCTGGGTAGCACGGTCGGCAGCGGTCTTTTCAAAGAGGGCTTTGACCTGGGCAATCTTTGTCGTATTGTCCTCCAAATGCTGGCCAAACAATTGCAGCAATTTACTGCGATCCTCCGCAGAGGCAGCTTTGAGCGCTTGGATATACAGGTAGGTTTTTTTATTTTCGATGATGTCTCCGCCCACTTGCTTTCCAAAAGTTTTGGGGTCTCCAAAAGCATCTAAATAATCGTCTTGCAACTGAAAGGCAATGCCCAAGTTCAATCCAAAATCGTAGATTTTTTGAGCTTGTTCCTCGGGAGCCTCTGCGATGATCGCTCCCATCTTGAGAGCTGCAGCCACCAAAACAGATGTTTTCAAACGAATCATCTCCAAATAGGAAGCCTCGGACACCTGCGCCTCACTTTCAAAATCCATGTCGTACTGTTGCCCTTCACAAACCTCCAAGGCAGTTTGGTTGAACACATGCATCAATTTCTTGTAGATGTTTCCCTCGTAGGACTCCAAATACTGATACGACAAAATCAGCATGGCGTCGCCAGAGAGAATGGCCGTATTGACATCCCATTTTTCATGAACGGTCGGCTGACTTCTGCGCAGGGGTGCGCCGTCCATAATGTCGTCGTGCAACAACGTGAAATTGTGAAATACTTCTACTGCCAAAGCAGCATCCAAGGCTTTTTCCCAAGAGGCTCCAAAAACATCGGCACCCATCAAGGCCAAAATAGGGCGCAAGCGTTTGCCCCCCAAACCAAGGATATAGGCAATGGGTTCGTACAACTGTTTCGGCTCTGTAACGGCTGTCCTTTCTTCGAGGTAGGAAAGAAAACGACTCTTGTAAGTAGGGGTCTTCAACATGTGTATTTTTTTTGTAAAAATAGGCAAACATATTTGCCGACCAATCGAAAGGCCTTGTTTTTCAGTTGTTTTTTTTCACTAACTTAGAGAAAGCAGGTCTTTTTTTGCCGACGCCCCAAGCAACAACAAAAAAGACTAGCAGCAGACCACAGCTCATAAAAAATGTTAAAAAGACAAAACTTTGGAAACTTTATTTGTTTTTAAAGTTTCCTGTGCTTATTTTTGGCACTTCACAGGAACCCGCTCACAAGATGAAAGAAAACATACTGACAAAAGCCACCGAACTTTTTTTGACCTACGGGTTCAAAAGTGTCACCATGGACGACATTGCCAGTAAAATGGGGGTTTCAAAAAAAACCATCTACGCGCACTTTGACAACAAAAACATATTGGTCGCCGCAACAACAGACGCCTTATTTGACACCATCTCTTCAGGGATTGAGAGCATACAGGAATCCGAAAAAAATCCCATCGCGGAAATGTACAAAGTAAAAGCGTTTATGATGCAGCATCTAAAGGACGAAAAGTCTTCTCCACAGTACCAGTTGCAGAAATACTATCCGGAAATCTACCGCGAGCTGGTCCAAAAACAATTTGACTTGGTTCAAGAATGCATTACTAAAAACCTCAAACGCGGCATCGAACAAGCGCTCTTTCGCAAGGAAATCGACGTGGATTTTATCACCCGTATTTATTTCAAAGGGATGACCGGCATCAAAGATGCGGACACCTTTCCGCAAGAACGCTTTGACATGAACTACTTATTGGAACAATTTTTCGACTACCATTTTAGAGGCATTGCCACAGCAAAAGGCATCAAAACCTTACAAAAAACAAACCCATCAAATCCAATACAATGAAAAAGAAACACCTTCTAGGGATGCTCTTCCTTTCGGCAACACTTCAGGCCCAAGAAGGCCCAAAGACCTTGGACCTGCAACAGGCCATCGACCATGCCTTGACACACAACAGGTCTGTCAAAAATGCAGACCTGAACATCTTGGCAGCTACCGCCCAAAAATGGGAAACCACCGCAGCAGGATTGCCTCAGATCAATGGAAAAATTGACTACACAAACAACATCCAAAGGCCCTTTGACGTTTCTGGAAGTGACAACGAAGGCTTTGCCTTCTTTTTCCCAAAACACAACATCACGCCCAACATCACCTTGACACAATTGCTTTTTGACGGGTCTTATTTGGTGGGGCTTCAAGCAGCAAAAGTATATTTGGACATTTCTAAAAATGCCAAAGAAAAAACAAACATCGAAATTGAAACTGCGGTGATCCGTGCCTATGGCAATGTGCTGCTCTCCAAAGAAAGCATTGAAATCCAATACAAAAACATCCGTTCTCTGACGGAAAACCTACAAGAAACCACACAGATTTATGAAAATGGTTTTGCAGAAGAGGAAAACGTACAACAATTGCAACTCACCTTGTCAAGCCTTGAAAACAACCTGAAAAACCTGCAAAACATCCACCGCATCTCAAAAGGATTTTTAAAACTCTTACTCGGCATGCCTTTGGATACTCCAATTGCTTTGACAGACGACTTGAACAGCTTGACAGCCCAACAATTGATATGGACACCGAACGGTGATAAATTTGACCTTTCCAACAACATCGACTATAAAATTGCCCGCAACGAGGTGGAGACCAAACGCCTCTTGTACAAAAGGGAACGCTTTAAAAAATTGCCTACCGTAGCCGCATTTGTCAGTGCCAGCAGGTTGGGGTACAGCGATTCGTTTTCCAATTATTTTAACGAAGGTCAAGATTGGCTTTCGACCAGCGTGGCAGGTGCGAGTATCAGCATCCCTATCTTTACCTCTTTGGGCGGTGAAGCCCTCATAAAAAAAACAAAAATCAACTGGCAGGTCTCCCAAAACAACTTAAAAGAAACTGAAGAAAAACTGCAACTCGACATCGAAAAAGCTCAAAGCGAATACAACCTCGCCATCGACACCTACCACAATAAAACGGAAGGGTTGTCTTTGGCCACAAATATCGAACACAAAAACGCCTTGAAATACAAAGAAGGCATGGCGAGCAGCTTTGAATTGCGACAAGCACAACTTCAACTGTATAGCAGTCAACAAGAATACCTTCAATCCATGATTGAGGTCATCAACAAAAAAGCAGAATTCAAAAAAATTGCAAACATTCAATAACAATCTCATGAAAAAAATCTATCTCATCCTAAGCTGTACTCTCTTGCTGGTTTCTTGTGATTCACAAAAAGAAGTCACCATAGAAAGTGTGATCCAAAGTGGAAACCTCGAAAACATCCGAAAGAAGAAAAAAGAAGTAGAAGCACAACAAAAAGTGTTTGCTGAAAAATTGTTCGCGCTGAGCAATGCCATCTCCAAACTAGACACCGTAAAAAAATTGCCCTTGGTAACGACTCAAAAATCCGAGCAGACAATTTTCAATCACTATTTGGAATTGCAAGGATCTGTCAATACGCGGCAAAATGTCCTCCTTTACCCAGAGGTCCCTGGCATCTTAGAACGTGTGCTGGTCAAAGAAGGAAACAAGGTGAAAAAAGGACAACTCTTGGCGGTCATCAAAGACGGTGGAATGTCTCAGCAGTTGCAACAACTAGAAAGCCAAGCAGCATTGTCACAAACCGTCTTCGAAAGACAAGAGCGCTTGTGGGCACAAAAAATTGGCTCCGAAATTGAATTTCTTCAAGCCAAAACCAATTACACCAGTCAAAAAAATGCGGTGGAACAACTCAAAAACCAATTGGAAAAAACCAACATCACAGCACCTTTCGACGGAACCATCGATGTCGTGTACAAAGAAGAAGGAACAGTGGTGGCTCCAGGACAAGGTTCAGAAGTGTTTCGAATTCTCAATTTGGAAAACATGTACATCGAAGTCGAAGTGCCGGAAAACTATGTGTCGAGTATCACCAAAGGCAAAAAAGTACAGGTCCATTTTCCAATTCTCGGCAAAAGCATCACCTCTTCCGTTCGGCAAGTGGGAAACTTTATCAATCCCAACAACCGCTCGTTCAAAGTAGAAATCGATGTCCCCAATCCGAAAAAAGACATCAAACCCAACTTGACGGTCCGGCTGAAAATCAACGATTATCAAAACAAAAACGCCGTCTTGCTTCCGCAAAGCATCATTTCAGAAAATGCACAAGGAGAACAATACATCTATGTGGTGGTCGACAAACAAAACAACAACGAGGCCACTGCACAAAAGGTCCTTATTAAAACGGGAAAAACACAAGGAGACATCATCGAAGTCTTGGCACCCTTGACCAGTCAAGTGGAATACATCCAAGAAGGAGCTCGTACCGTTCACGACGGTCAAAAAGTAAAAATAGTCACTCAATAAGTCCGCGTTATGATGCAACAAAAACAAAAAATAGACAAAGAGTTTGGCCTTTCTTCTTGGGCAATCAACAACAAAACAACCATGTATGTGTTGATGTTTTTGATCTTGTTTTTAGGGATTTCAGCGTATTTCAATATGCCAAGAGAGAATTTTCCAGAAATCAAAGAAACCAAAATATACGTCAGTTCACTCTATCCTGGAAATACTTCTGAGGATGTTGAAAAACTGATCACCAACCCGCTGGAAGACAAACTGAAAACAGTGAGCAATGTGGTCGAGATCACCTCGACTTCTCAAGAGGATTACTCGATGGTCATTGTAGAGTTTGACGAAAATATCACCGTAGACCAAGCCAAACAAAAGGTAAAAGACGAAATAGATTCGGAAACCTCTGGTGAAGATTGGCCTACTTTTAACGGAGCCAAAGTCGCACCCAATGTCTTTGAATTGAGCATGTCAGAGGAAGTGCCAATTCTCAACATCAACATCTCAGGGGATTATCCTGTGTCCAAACTCAAAGAATTTGGTGAATACCTACAAGATGAAATTGAAGACCTTCCGGAAATCAAAAAAGTAGACATCCGAGGAGCTCAAGAAAAAGAGGTTGAGGTAGCCGTAGACATCTATAAGATGATGGCTTCTAAAGTGAGTTTTGACGACATTGTGGGCGCCATCAACAGAGGCAATACAACCCTTTCTGCAGGAAACTTTATCGCAAGTGGCCAACGCCGGACCATTCGAATACTGGGAGAAATTGAAAACCCTTCTGAACTGGGCAATTTTGTCATCAAATCAGAACGCAACAATGCCATCTACCTAAAAGAGGTGGCTGACATTTCTTTCAAAGACAAAGACAGAACCACCTATGCCCGTGAATTTGGAAGCCGCGTGGTCATGCTCGACGTCAAAAAAAGAGCGGGTAAAAACATGGTAGCGGCTGCCGAAAAAATTCAGGAAATTGTCAGAGAAGCCAAACAAAATATCTTTCCAACCAATCTAAAAGTCGGCATTTCCAACGACCAATCTTCCAAAACCATCGGACAGGTAGACGACTTGGTCAACAACATCCTTTTTGGAATCCTATTGGTGGTCACGGTATTGATGTTTTTCTTAGGCTTTAAAAATGCCTTGTTTGTAGGTTTTGCCATTCCGATGTCCATGTTTATGTCCTTGATGATTTTAGACCTTTTGGGTTATACCATGAACACGATGATCCTCTTTGGACTGATTATGGGACTGGGGATGCTCGTGGACAATGGAATTGTGGTGGTTGAAAACGTATACCGATTGATGGACGAAGAAGGCATGAACCGGAAAGAGGCCGCCAAAAAAGGAATCAGTGAAATCGCTTTTCCAATCATTATTTCTACGGCCACTACCGTAGCCGCTTTTATCCCCTTGGGCTTGTGGCCCGGAGTGATGGGCCAGTTTATGGTCTATTTCCCGATCACCCTTTCCGTGGTATTGGGGTCTTCGCTCTTTGTAGCCATCTTTTTCAACTCGGTCATGGTCTCACAATTCATGAGTATCGAGGACAAAAACATGCCTTTAAAGCAAATCATTCGCTTGTCAGCAGGAATGGTTGTGATCGGACTTTTTATTTATTTTGTGGGCGGTGCTTACAGAGGTTTGGGATCTGTCATTGTTTTTACAGCCTTTCTGTTGTGGATGTACCGTCTTTTTCTAAGAAAATGGGCCAACAATTTTCAAAACAAAAGCTTGCCCAAATTGGAAAACTGGTACGAACGAAGAATTCGCTATGCCTTGAAAGGAAAAACACCTTTCTTTTTGACCTTTGGTGCCTTTGTACTGTTGGTGCTCGCTTTTGTGTCTTTTGGCGCCTCTGTGGCAACCCAACGTACAAAAATTGAGTTTTTTCCGGACAACAAACCCAACCAAATCATTGTTTATATTGAATACCCACAGGGAACCGACATCGAGAAAACCAATGCCATCACTAAAAAAATTGAGCAACGGGTTTTTAACGTACTCAATGCGCCCGAATACACAGAGGGCGCCTATAACTTTTTGGTAGAAAGTACGGTTTCACAGGTTGGAGAAGGTGCAGGAAACCCTCAAACAGATGTTGGCTCTGCTGCAGAAATGCCCCACAAAGGAAAAATCACTGCTTCCATGCGGGAGTACAAATACAGGCGTGGTGCTGACAGTGAGGTCTTGCGTCAAAAAGTACAATCCGCGTTGGTGGGGATCTATCCCGGAGTTTTGATTTCTGTGGAAAAAGACCAAAATGGCCCTCCCGCAGGAGCGCCAATCAATATGGAAATTGAGGGAGATGACTACACAGAGCTGATTGAAACCGCAGAAAGAATGCGCGACTACATCAACACCAAAAACATTGCCGGCATCGACGAATTGAAGATTGATGTGAACCGTGACAAACCAGGAATGCAAGTATTGGTCGATCGTAAAAAAGCGGGAGAGCTGGGTGTGAGCATCGGTCAGGTAGGACAACAATTGCGAAATTCCATCTTTGGAAGCAAAGCTGGCATTTACAAAGAAGACGGTGAGGATTATGACATCTATGTCCGTTTCAACGAAAAAAATCGCTACAACAGCAGCATGCTTTTCAACCAAAAAATCACTTTCCGAGACCAAGCAAGCGGGAAAATCAAGGAAGTACCTGTCTCAGTTGTCGCATCAAAACGGAACAACTCTGGATTTAGTGCCATCAAACATAAAGACATCAAACGCGTGGTCACTGTCTACTCCGCTTTGTCTCCTGGCTATACAGATGCCGGTGCCATTGTAAATCAAATCCAAGAGGAAATGAAGAGTTTTAATGCGCTGCCAAATGGGGTTCGCATTGATTTTACCGGGCAGATTGAAGAGCAAAACAAACAGATGGCATTTTTGATGGGTGCTTTCTTTACCGGCTTGGCCTTGATCTTTTTTATCTTGATTTTCCAATTCAATTCCATTTCCAAACCAGGCATCATCATGCTGGCCATTTTCTTAAGTCTGATTGGGGTGTTTGGAGGCATTGTGATCACCGGAAGCTCTTTTGTAATCATGATGACCATGATGGGCATCATCTCACTCGCGGGGATTGTGGTAAACAACGGAGTGGTCTTGCTCGATTATACGCAGCTGTTGATCGACCGTAAAAAATACGAACTCAAGGTAGACGAAGACGCATATTTAGAAACGCCTTATTTGCTCGAAAGTATTATACAAGCAGGAAAAGCGCGTTTGCGACCGGTACTATTGACGGCCATCACCACCATTTTGGGATTGATCCCATTGGCCATCGGTTTGAACCTTGACTTCTTTCGTTTGTTTGATGAGTTTGACGCAAACATCTATTTTGGTGGGGACAATGTAATCTTTTGGGGACCACTCGCTTGGACCGTAATTTACGGTTTGTTGATCGCGACCTTTTTGACCTTGATTGTAGTGCCTATTTTGTTCTATTTGATCACACGATTTAAAATGTGGTTACACACAAAAAGAGGATCACACGTCTAAAAAACACTTTAAAAAAACGGTTGGAACTATTTTTAACCGTTTTTTTTTGTTGTAATTTTGAGGGGTATGGAAAAAATAAAAACCTACACCTTGAACGAAGCTGTCAGAGCCTTGGAACATTATTGTGTTTACCAAGACAGGTGCCACCAAGAGGTAGAACGGAAACTGTCTCAAATGCGGCTGATTCCAGAAATCATTGAACACACCATCACCCATCTAATTGCTGAAAATTTCTTGAATGAAACCCGCTTTTCTCAAAGCTATGCCCGGGGTAAATTTCGCATTAAAAAATGGGGAAAACTTAGAATCGTCAGAGAGCTAAAAAGCAGAAACATTACGGAATACAACATCAAAATTGCTTTGAAAGAGATTGACGAGGAGGCCTATTTGACTACCCTTGAAGAGCTGGTGACAAAAAAGATCGCCGCCACTCAGGAGGCTTCTTTTTTTAAAAAGAAAAAGAAAATTGTCGATTCGTTGCTTCGACAGGGCTATGCGTACAAAGACATCAACGACGTTTTTTCGAAGTGCCTCGATTGAGCGGATACTTCCTTTGCTTTTTTGGAGAATACAACTCTTCTTTTTGTGGATACACCTCAAACAAAGACTCGTCAAAACGAAGATCTTCGTCGAAAATCTTTCGTGAATACACACTGTTTATTTTGGAATTCAAGGCGTTGAAAGCAGCGATTATTTTTGCTGTTTGGAGCTGAACTTCTTCCGGTTTTATGGAAGAAATCTCTGCCATGTCATTCAATCGATAGGCTTCCGAATACAACACATGTATCCGTGCATACATGCTTTTGGTTTTTAAAACTGAAAGTTTTAGGGAGTCTTTCATCTGAGCAACGCCTTCCAAAAGATCCTGGGAAAGCTCGAGTGCTTGCGAAGCTGAAACCGTTGAAAAATACTCCTTTACAAAGCGAGAAAAAAGAAAATAAGAATTCCAAGATTGGAGCTCCTTAGCAGCTAGCACTGTTAGTGTATCAGAAAAAACAGCGTTGTGCGAACGTTCAAATTGAGATTGCAGGTCTGCAGCTCGAGGAGCTACTTCAACTTTTGAAATCGGTTGCTTTTTGCAGCTTGCAAAAAAAAACAAACTTCCCAAAAAAACAATAAGGACTCTTTTCAAAAACACAAGGTATTTTTTAGAATTTGTTGCGCTCAAAGGTACACAATTATTCCCGACCAACTGGAACAGGCTCTTTTAAAGATGTACCAAATCCAATCAAAAAAACAGATAGAAACTTATTGAAAACAAAAACAATAAATGGACTTTTGGAGCGTTTTAAAAGAAAGAAAAAACTTGCTATGATTGGACTCATTCTATTTGGTATCGGCTGTGTGTTTTTGCTGCGTCTGTTCTTAAAACAATTAAAAAAATTTAAAAACAATACCTTTCACATCAATGTATTTGAGAAAAACGACAAGGCTTCTTTTTTCTTCTCCATCGAATGGGAGCATGGAAAATACATCGATACCAGAAAACTCCCGAACTTCTACCTTGCCTGTATCCCAAAAGAATTGGCCGCGCTGTTGCTGACTACTTTTGAAAGAGAAGAGCAAGCCTACGAGGCGTTGAAAACCTACCAATCAAAGATCAAAAACACGCGAATTCTTATGCGTGTACTCTAAAACCAAATCACTCGTTGGTTTTCAAAAAACAACCCCTCATTTAAAAAATTTTCTCATTTCTGTTTTTGGAAGCCACTGCTGCATGTTAAAAAAAGATACCTTTGCCATAAAAAATACATGGGCCAAGACAGCAAAGTGATTTCCGAAGATGCCAAAGTGTGGATCTACCCGGCCAGCCGGAAATTTTACGAGCAAGAAATTGAAGGTTTGGAAGAAAAAATACAGGGGTTTTTAAAGCATTGGTCTCAAAACGACAGTCCCATCGAATCCTCTTACACCCTAAAATACAATCGTTTTATCATCATTTTCACAGATCCGAATGTCTCCCTTGGGAAAGAAGCCATCGACAAAATGGTGGCATTTGTGCTGCAACTCCAAAAAGACTACGACTTGGAATTGCTGGACAAAATGAATGCTTGTTTTAAACAAGGACCGCATGTACAATACAAATCCCTCGTCGACTTTAAGAAGTTGATCAAAGACAAAGCGGTCAACAAAAACACCCTTGTCTTTGACAATATGATCAGTAGCAAATACGAGTTTGACCATTTTTGGGAAGTTCCCGCCTGTGAGAGTTGGTATAAAAATTTCTTTAAGTAAACAACAAACTGCGCTAGTTGTCAACCGTATCCCCTTCTTGGAGCTGGGCGATAAAGGCATCTATGGACATTGCATTTGCAACTGAAAAGTCCCCAATCTTGGTCCGTCTCAAAGCGGAGAGGTGAGCGCCTGACTGCAATGCTTTTCCAAAGTCATAGGCCAATGAACGAATGTAAGTTCCTTTGCTGCACACTACCCTAAAAGCAATATTTGGAAGGTTTATTTCGGTAATTTCAAAGGTAGAAATGGTAACTTTTCGAAAAGGAACTTCAATTTTTTCTCCCGCTCTGGCCAATTCATAGAGTCTTTTTCCTTCTTTTTTCAAGGCCGAAAAAATGGGTGGTTTTTGCTCAATTTCACCAGTAAATTTTTGAGTTGTTTCTAAAATCAACTCCGGAGTCAAATGTGCTGTAGGGAACTGCTGGTCTACTTCCGACTCCAAATCATAGGTCGGTGTAGTTCCTCCAACCCTAATGATGCCCGTGTATTCTTTTTCCTGCGCTTGGTATTGATCAATCTGCTTGGTCAGCTTTCCAACGCAAAGAATCAAGAGGCCTGTAGCGAGGGGGTCTAAAGTTCCCGCATGGCCGACTTTTATTTTTTTGAGTGTGAAGCGCTGCCTGATTTCCCAGCGAATTTTGTTGACTACCTGAAAAGAGGTCCAAGTCAAAGGTTTGTCGATCAAGACCAGCTGGCCGTTTTTGTAATCTTCCGCTGTCATTTAATTCCCCAATACAGATATGATGGCCACTAGTCCTACCAAGGCACAATAGATAGAAAAGTAATACAGCTTGCTCATTTTTACTAAGGACAACATCCATTTACAAGCCAACAAGCCTGAGAAAAAGGCGGCTAAAAATCCTGCAACTGTAGGAATCATTTGAGAACTCTCAATGAGCAATTCACCTCCCAAAACATCTTTGGCAATTTTTCCAAAAATCAAAGGCACCACCATCAAAAAAGAAAAACGCGCGGCTTTGACCCGGTCTATTTTTAGAAGTACCGAAGTCGAAATGGTTGCTCCGGATCTTGAAATTCCGGGAAGCATTGCAATTGCTTGTGCGATTCCAACGACCAAAGCATTGCCATAGCTCACTTCTTTGTCTGTCGTTTTTGCCTTGTCAGCCATCAACAACAGCAAGGCTGTTACCAACAACATGGCGCCTACCAAAACTACCTGGCCTCCAAAAAAGGATTCTAATTGTTCCTCAAACAACAAGCCAATGATGACAGCCGGCACCATAGAAATGAGGATCTTCAAAGAAAACTGAAATTCTTCATTCCATTGAAATTGAAACAAGCCTTTGAAAATTTGCGCGACTTCTTTTCGAAAAACAAGCAAGGTGCTCAAGGCAGTAGCAAAATGCAATACCACCGTAAAAGTCAAACTCTCTTTGGGAACTGTTTCATCTCCCATCAGTACTTTTGCCAATTCCAAGTGTCCGCTTGAAGAGACGGGTAAGAATTCTGTCAATCCTTGAATGATTCCTAAAATAATAGCTTCTAAATAAGTCATGTAGTTGTTTTGGGGGCTGATGCTTCTCAGCAGTTGTAAAAATATGTAGTGAACGAATGGGCGGCGTCCCAAAAAAAGAGGTGCCCAGTTATGTGGTTTTTTTGTCGGGGCTTCTTAAAATTGCATATACTTCAATGGCAAAGCCAATCAGAACAAGCGTGGGAGCCAAACGGATTCTTCTAAAATTGTAAATGGCCTCGTTGAACACCTTTGGATCCTCACTCTTCCCTCCTGCCATAAGGACAAAACCCAAAGCGACAAATGCCAAGCCAATCAGCATCCACGTATAATTTCTCTTGCCAAATAAGAAGGGTTTTTTTTTGTTTTTTTGTTTCATTCGTCTTTTTTAAAGAATTCCAATTAAGAATACAACTGGTCTGTTTTTAAATTTAAAAAACGCTGTGTTGCAAAAAAGGTACTGATCCAAGTGACCAAAACACCAACTAGCAACACCCCTCCAAAGACGAGAGCCAAGGATTTCAAATCGGTCAGCAGTTCCAATTCGGGAATGTGTTGGGAGAGGGTGTACAACAAAGCGAGCAAACCTCCACTTGCAAAACAAGCACCTAAAATCCCCAAACGAATGCTGTCCCACACAAAAGGCCTGCGGATAAAGCGCTTGGTAGCTCCGACCATCTGCATGGTTTTTATGGTAAAGCGTTTGGAATAAACCGACAAGCGGATGGAACTGTTGATCAACACAATAGCGATGATTGTAAAAAACCCAGCAATTGCAAGTACCCAAAAACTGATTTTTTGAATGTTTTGTGTCAACAACTGAATCAAAGGGGCATCGTATATGACTTCTGACACATAGGTGTTTTTCAGCAGGACTTTTTTAATGTCCTCCATAGCTGTAGGGTTTACGTATTCGGGATGCAATTGAATGTCAAGGGAATTTTTCAAAGGATTGCTTCCCAAGAAGGATAGAAAATCTTCGCCAATTTCTCGGCTGTAAGTCTCAGCGGCCGCTTCTTTGGAAACATAGGACAGGGCTTTGGTGAAGTCTTTCTTTTTCAAACTCGCTTCGAGATGTAAAGATTGGGTTCTTTTGACATTGTCTTTTAGAAAAAGTGTCAGGGTTACCTGCTCTTTGAAATGGTTGGCGATTTGTGTCGATTTCAACACTACCATTGCCAAGACACCCAAAACAAACAATACCAATGCAATGCTTAAAACTACCGAGAAGTAGGAAGATTTCAAGCGTCTTTTTTGATATTTTTCAAAGTTGTTGGACATCGGTGTGCAAATTAAAGCTGCAAGTTACTAAAGTAATTAAGAATTCCGAATAAAAAAACAGTGCTTTTGAAAGAAAACACAGCGTATTTGAGTGGCTTTGCAAGCCCTCCTAAAACATCTACACTTTCTGTTTGACGCTCCATTGGTATTCAAAAACAGAAACCACAGCACCACTTTCGTCAATTCCTTCAGAATGCAAAACTATCTGTTCGCCTTCTCCGGTGGAAATGGTTTTTTGAAGTCCTTCACAAAGAGCTGGTGTTTTGTCTGCTGAAAAAGTGATCTTCCCTTTGGCTTTTTTCTTAAAAGTCCCCTTTTGCTCAGTGACCAACAAGGAAATTTTTTCACCAGACGCTGCGATTTCTTGCATCAATAAAATTCCTGTTGCCAATTCTGAAGCCATGCCCTGAGTTGCCCAGTACATGGACTTGAAAGGATTTTGGTTGATCCAACGATGCCGGACGGTAACAACGACGCGTTCTTTAGAAACCGCTTTTACACGTACCCCCGACAAATAGGCCGATGGAATCTTACAAAAAACAAAAAAATTCAATGCGAAAGGGCGAAACTTCATGAGCAACTGGTTGTGGCTCTAAAGTACTAAATTTTTAAACAATCTTATTTTAAAGCTATCACCGATTAAAAACATAGTACTATGTTTTGCATACTACTATATAATTTCCTATTTTTGTTGCATAGAAAATGATTTTATCAAAAAATCATCCCCTAAACACCAATTAATGAAGACTGAAAACACGAAGGCACAAATGCGAAAAGGAGTTTTGGAATACTGCATTCTGTCGATACTAAAAAACGGAGATGCGTATACCTCTGAGATTCTTTGCACCTTAAAAGACGCGAAAATGATTGTCGTCGAAGGGACCATTTACCCCCTATTGACACGTTTGAAGAATGCAGGTTTGCTTTCCTACAGATGGGAAGAGTCTCCCTCAGGACCTCCTCGGAAATACTACATGCTCACCGAAGAAGGAGGCGTGTTTTTAAGCGAATTGAACACGACTTGGAACGAGCTGGTCAACGCAGTAACTACTGTCACCCTAAAAAAATCATAAACCCATGAACAAAACAATCAACATAAATTTGGGAGGGCTTATTTTTCACATCGATGAAAATGCCTATGCCCTGCTTAAGAACTATTTGGAAGCCGTTTCAAATTCACTAAACGAAGATGTCGAGGGCAAAACCGAAATCATCGCAGACATCGAAGCGCGCATCAGTGAACTTTTGTCCGAAAAAACTACTCAGAAACAACAGGCAATTCAAGAAAGCGATATCGAGGAAGTGATTCTTGTGATGGGACAGCCCGAAGATTATTCAGACGCCCCCCAAGATGCGAACGAAGAGTCCTCTGCCAAATCAGCGACCAATGCTGTCAAAAAGCTGTACCGAGATGGAGACAACAGGTTTTTGGGAGGTGTCGCTTCCGGAATTGGGCATTATGTGAAGGTGGACGCAATCTGGTTTCGCTTTGCATTTCTGGTAGCAGCGCTTGGAGGTGGGTTTGGAATTCCTATTTACATCCTGTTGTGGGTGTTGGTTCCCGAAGCCAAAACATCCATTGAAAAACTGGAAATGGAAGGAGCTCCTGTAAATATTGACAACATTGAAAAAACAATTCGAAAGGGATTTGAAAACGCAAGTCAAACCCTAAAAAGCGGGGATTATGGAAAGGTGAAATCAGGGTTACACAAGCTTCTAAACATTCTCGGAACCCTCGTACTTCGCATTTTTAAAGTCTTTGGAAAAACACTCGGTTTTTTTGTGATTTTTATTTCTGGACTTGCTTTAATTTCCCTTGCACTGGGCCTTTTTTCCTTGGGCAGTTTTCAAATTATTGGAATGAACGATTATTTGATAGATTTCCCCGCTTTCTTTTTTGAATCTGTCATTCCAAAGCAACTCTTAACTGTTTTGGTATTTGTCGCATTTGCATTTCCTTTTCTGATGTTGTTTCTTCTGGGATTGAAGGCAGTCAACCAATCTGTAAAAACGATGAGCAAGCCGATCTTCTTGACTTTGCTGAGCATTTGGATGGTCGCTTTGTTGGGGCTCCTTTTTGCAGGAATTGAACACAAAACAGCTACCGCATTTGAAGGTTCAAAAGTACATGAAAGCTACTTTGAAACTGTCAAAAAAGACACCCTACATATCAAAATAGTCAACAATGACAATTTGTATTACAAAAGCAATTTCTCTAGAAAATCCGGGCAAAATATTGTCTACACCCCTGAAAAAAAGCTCTACAGCAGCAATCTAGAAATCACAGTGGTCCAAAGCAACAGTTCAGAAGCAAGCCTAAAAATCAGAAAAACATCGGAAGGAAGGAACCGAAAAATTGCAACGGAAAATGCCGACCGAATTGCTTACAACTACACACGCAACAACAACACACTTTTATTGGACGGCTATTTCTTAAGTGGTTTGGAAAGCGTACACAAAGACGAACAGGTTTCGGTGCAGGTTGCAGTCCCTGAAGGCGTCGTGGTCTACTTTGGAAATTCTACCCGGTCCTTTCTATACGACATTGACAATGTGCAAAGGATTTATGAGAACGACATGGTCAATCAACATTTTTTAATGACTTCCAAAGGATTGGAATGCACCGATTGTGACGAAGGGGTGTACCGAAATTAGAGACAATAACAAACTGCCTCCCCAATGGCATCAAAACAAAGCCGCTTGACTGAAGTAAAAAAGCCCCAAAAGAAACTTCTTTTGGGGCTTTTCTTTTTGTGAAAAAGGAACTTATTCCAAAGCGCCTAAATACCTTTCTGCATCCAAGGCAGCCATACATCCTGTCCCTGCAGCAGTCACAGCTTGCCTGTACTCCTTGTCTTGCACATCTCCTGCAGCAAAAACGCCAGGCAGGTTGGTTTTGGTGCTTTTCCCTTTGGTGATCAGGTACCCTGCTTCGTCCATGTCCAACACGTCTTTGAAAAGGGTTGTGTTGGGGGTATGGCCGATTGCGATAAACAGCCCCGTCGCTGGAATTTCTATTTTTTCTTGTGTTTGGTTGTTGACCGCTCGGACTCCTACCACAACGGAGTCTCCCAAAACTTCGTCAATCTCTGTGTTGTACAACACGCTAATGTTTTCAGTTTTAGACACCCTGTGCTGCATGGCTTTGGATGCTCTCATATAGTCTTTTCGAACGAGCATCGTTACTTTGCTACAAATATTAGAGAGGTAGGTCGCTTCTTCAGCAGCCGTATCTCCAGCTCCTACAACAACGACATCTTGGCCTTTGTAAAAGAAACCGTCACATGTAGCACAAGCAGAAACACCTCCTCCTTTGAGGCGCTCTTCGCTTTCCAATCCCAAATACCGCGCTGTAGCTCCTGTGGAAATGATTACCGTCTCGGCTTCAAGTTCCGTCACACCGTCTATGGTGAATTTGTGTACGCCTCCGATTTCTTTCGAAAAATTGACTGCAGTTGCCATTCCAAATCGAACTTCTGTTCCAAAACGTTCGGCTTGGTTTTTCAAATCTTCCATCATAGCTGTTCCATCGGTACCGTTTGGATATCCTGGAAAATTATCGACCTCCGTAGTGGTGGTCAACTGACCGCCCATCTGCAAACCGGTGTACATTACGGGCTTCATATCGGCTCTCGCCGCATAGATGGCTGCAGTATAGCCTGCAGGTCCCGATCCAACAATCAAACATTTTATTTTTTCTATCGTATCAGACATGGTCTCTTCTTTTTTATTTGCAAACAAAAATAACACAATTCCATCCTACAAAAAGCGATTGTTTATAATTTTTTACAATGTTTGAATCGAAAAAAACAATGCCTGACAAGGCCTCGGTCTAGGCTGCGAAAAACAAAGAAAAAAACAAAATAAAATAGATGTATTAGGACTTGGAAAACTCGTGTTCTTTTGAGTATATTTGCACGCTCACAATTGAGCAGTCTATTACCATTACACTTTCGGGGTGTAGCGTAGCCCGGTCATCGCGCCTCGTTTGGGACGAGGAGGTCGCAGGTTCGAATCCTGCCACCCCGACAGTAAAAGCCTTGCATTTGCAGGGCTTTTTTTATGCGGTTTCAGGAGCTTATTCACAAGAGCCTGCAGGAAAAATAAATGCGCGGTCGAAGTTTGTTCGGCTGGGAACTGTAATCCAAACCACGGCATCTTAAATCTTTGCATTTCGCAATCGCAAGGCATTTAAGAGCACCGAAACGGAGCTAAAGCTCATCGCCAGTGCAGCCAACATGGGAGAGAGCAACCATCCAAATACAGGATACAAAACTCCGGCGGCTATCGGAATCCCCAATGTGTTGTAGGCAAAAGCAAAAAAGAGATTTTGTCGGATGTTGCGCACCACCTCTCGACTCAACTCTACAGCTTTGACAATCCGCGTCAAATCGCCCTTGACCAAAGTAATGGAAGCACTTTCCATCGCAACATCGGTTCCTGTTCCCATCGCAATTCCCACAGCTGCTTGCGCCAAAGCCGGTGCATCATTGATGCCGTCACCTGCCATGGCAACAATTTTTCCTTGCTGTTGCAATGCAGCAATCTCTTGGAGCTTGTCCTTTGGCAAGCAACTCGCTTTGTAGTGTTTCAAATTCAGTTTTTCCGCCACATAGCGGGCCGTGTTCTCGTGGTCTCCCGTGAGCATGCGAATTTCTATTCCGCGTTTTTGAAGGGCTTGAACAGCCTTGAAACTAGTCGGTTTGATGGCGTCGTACAACACGACAAGCCCTGCGATCTTTCCCGCCACTAAAACATACGAAACCGTCTTGCCCAACCTTTGTTCTGCATCCACCATTTCGTTCAATTCCGGTGAGCTTGTCACATCAAATAGCTCTAACAAAGCTGCATTCCCCACCGCAACCGAATGAGCACCAACCTCGCCCCTTACTCCTTTCCCAGCAAGGGCTTTGAAATTGGTGACTTTCGAGAATGCAACCTGGTGCACACTTCCATAAGCCACAATTGCCTTTGCCAATGAATGCTCGCTGTACCGATTCAAAGAAGCCAGGTGCTGCAAAAGTTTTTCAAAAGAGACCGTTCCCAACGGAATCAAACGCTCTACGGAAGGTTTTCCTTCTGTCAAGGTGCCTGTTTTGTCAACAACGAGCACATCCACATTGCTCATGGTTTCCAAAGCCGCTGCACTTTTGATCAAAATCCCCGACTGGGCTCCTTTTCCAACACCAACCGTCACAGAGACAGGTGTTGCCAAACCCAAGGCGCAAGGACATGCAATGATGAGCACAGCGACTGCGTTCACAAAAGCAAAAACCAAAGCAGGTTCAGGACCAAAAGAAACCCAAGCCACAAAAGTTACAACTGAAACCCCAAGTACTGTAGGCACAAAATAGGCGGCAATCTTATCTGCTAATTTTTGAAGCGGTGCTTTAGAGCGACTCGCAGTATCTACAAGGTGAATGATTTGAGAAAGCAGGGTTTCAGCCCCTACTCTTTCTGCACACATCACAAAAGACTGAGTGCCGTTTAAGGTACCCGAGCTGACTTTGTCTTGTTTGTTCTTCTCCACAGACAGGGGTTCGCCGGTGAGCATGGACTCGTCAACTTCGCTCTGCCCTTCAACGACTGTTCCGTCCACGGGAATGCGTTCCCCTGGCTTGACACGCAGGAAATCTCCAACTTGGATGTGTTCGATGTCAATTTCTCGGTCAAGTCCCTCAACAACCAAAGTAGCAACGGAAGGAACCAATTTTGCAAGCTGTTGGATGGCTCCTCGAGTTTGATGGTGGGCTTTGGCCTCCAAAAATTGCCCCAACAACACCAAGGTCAAGATGACAGTCGCCGCTTCAAAATATACATATGCATTGCCGTGAATCGTTTGAAATTCTTTTGGAAAGAAATCAGAAAACAACAGGGCAATACAGCTGTAAATCCAGGCAGCTCCCGCTCCGATCCCGATGAGTGTAAACATGTTCAGTCGACCTGTTTTTAAGGAGGCTCCCGCGCGTTCAAAGACCACCCAAGCAGCTTTGAACACAACTGGTAAGGACAAAACGCATTGGATCCAATTCCAAGTCTTTTGCGCTGACAGGTTGTAAAGAGGGTTTTCTTTGAACATTTCGGACATGGCAATCCCAAAAATAGGCACCGTAAACAACAAAGCCAACCAAAATCGTGCTGCCCAAGGGTTGTCTGCAGTAGCTGTATCAGTCCCTTTTGTCTCAAGCGGCACCAAATCCATACCGCATACAGGGCAGGCTCCAAAATGAACGTAGGTCTTCTCTCCTTCACAGTGCATGGGACAGAGATAGGTTCCTGCTGCTTTTGACTGAAGTCTTTTTCCTTTTTTCAAAGGAGGCACTGTGCCCTGTGCTCGAATTTGATAGGTGGCTCCTGCTGCTGTCAAGGCTTTGCTCAAAACAGCTATGGAAACAGGTGTGTTCATTTCTAAAACGGCTTCGGATTTTTCCAAATCGACTTTTGCATGCGCTACACCTTTGACATTTAGAAGGGTGTGTTCGACATGAGTACGGCAACCTTCACAAGTCATTCCGTCTATGTGGTAAGATTGTTTCATTGCGCTATTTGCTTGAATCGTTTGTAAAATTTGATCGGAATTGTACAAAAAAACAGAGGCCCTCAAAGAGCAAACCTCTTTCCTGAATTTCTTTTGAAGGGAAGTCTAAGTTAGTAAAACGAGCGCGGAAAGTACTTATATCACACAAAAAAACCGTTTTCAATATTGAAAACGGTTTTTACAATGGGTTTTAAATCCTTATTACAATGCTGCAACGTGTTTTGTCAATTTAGACTGCAAGTTGCTCGCTTTGTTTTTGTGGATGATGTTGTTCTTTGCCAATTTGTGCAACATCGCAACAATGGCAGGAAGTTTCGCTTCAGCTTCCTTCTTGTCTGTCAATGCTTTTAGACTTCTCAGAGCATTTCTAGTTGTTTTGTGTTGGTACTTGTTGCGCAACTGCTTTTCGCGGTCACTTCTAATTCTTTTTAATGCTGACTTGTGATTTGCCATAATTTTATCTTTTTAAAACTTCGTTTTTTGTAGTCCGTAGGGGAATCGAACCCCTGTTACATGGATGAAAACCATGCGTCCTAACCCCTAGACGAACGGACCTTAATTTTGCTTTTTAAAGCGAGGCAAAAATAGAAACTTTTTTTAAATCTGACAAAATATATCAGTATTTTATTTGAGTTTTGATTTTTGCAATCTCACGATTTAAAAGAACGGTTGCATTTCCTAGGATTTGCGGTTGCAAAGATACAGGAGATTTGAAATCTCACAAACATATTTTTGTTTTTTTTAATAGGCTTTTGCAAAGAGGACTCTTTTCTGAGAAGGCTTTCCTGAAAAGACGCATTTCCCTTCTTCCTCTGGAGCGTCTATTGCAATGCAACGGATGGTTGCCTTGGTCTTTTCTTTGATCTGATTTTCCGTTTCTTCGGTCCCGTCCCAATGCGCCAATACAAAACCTCCTTTGCTGTTCAAAACCTCTTGAAAGGTCTTGAAATCATCTACTTTTGTGATGTGGTCATCGCGGTATGTTTTTGCTTTTTGAAACAACTGTTCTTGGATTTCTTCCAAAAGTTCCAATACACGTGCTTCAATGGCTTCTTGTGCCACCACTTCTTTTTCCAAAGTGTCTCTTCTGGCGAGCTCCAAAGTGCCATTTTCCAAATCTCTCGGACCTACCGCAATTCTCAATGGCACTCCTTTCATTTCGTATTCCGCAAATTTCCAACCTGGCTTGTGGGTGGTTCTGTTGTCAAACTTAACAGAAACACCTTTGTTTTTCAATGCTTTGACGAGTTGCACGGCTTTCTCAGAAAGCGCATCCAGCTGTTCTTGGCTTTTGTAAATTGGCACAATAACCACTTGAATGGGGGCTAATTTGGGAGGCAATACCAAACCGAGATCGTCAGAGTGGGTCATGATCAAACCACCGATCAAACGTGTAGAGACCCCCCATGAAGTTGCCCATACATGTTCTTGCTTGCCTTCTTTGTTGGTGAACTTTACGTCAAAAGCTTCTGCAAAGTTTTGGCCCAAAAAATGAGAGGTTCCTGCCTGCAGGGCTTTTCCGTCTTGCATCAAGGCTTCAATGGTATAGGTGTCCAAAGCGCCTGCAAAACGCTCGCTTTCGGTTTTGATGCCTTTGACGACGGGCATGGCCATAAAGTTTTCGGCAAAATCGGCGTAAACGCCTTGCATTTTAGAGGCTTCTTGCAAGGCTTCCTCTTTGGTCGCATGTGCAGTGTGGCCTTCTTGCCATAAAAATTCAGCGGTCCTCAAAAACAAACGGGTACGCATCTCCCAACGGACCACATTTGCCCATTGATTGATCAATAAAGGCAAGTCTCTATAGGATTGTATCCACCCTCTATAGGTGTTCCAAATAATGGCTTCACTAGTCGGGCGAACTACGAGCTCTTCTTCCAATTTTGCGTTGGGATCGACCATCAACTTTCCTTCTTTTTCAGGATCGTTTTTCAATCGATAATGAGTGACAACCGCACATTCTTTGGCAAAACCTTCCGCGTTTTTTTCTTCCGCTTCAAACAAGCTTTTGGGAACTAACAAGGGAAAATACGCGTTTTCATGCCCTGTTTCTTTAAACATGGCATCCAATTCTTTTTGCATGTTTTCCCAAATGGCGTAACCATAAGGTTTGATGACCATACAACCTCTCACAGCAGCATTTTCTGCCAAGTCGGCTTTGACCACCAATTCGTTGTACCATTTTGAATAATCCTCGCTGCGTTTTGTTAATTTTTTACTCATCTAAAAAACTTTGGCATAAATATTGTAAAATACAACCTAAGAGAGGCTGACTTGTTCGGCAAAACTAATTAATTTTGAATGGTTCAACAATTAAATTTGAATGATTATGAAACTTTATAAAACCTTATCCATACATTTTTCTAAATTTTTGACGGGCACTTTGGTTTGTTTTGGAATCGCTTCTTGTGGTACTTCTCAATACTTCACCAGTTATTCGGATGGAATTTATGAAGACGCTGCGCCTCAAAGAGAGGTCCAAATAAGGACTTCAGACCCGAACCGAACTTTTTCTAGGGGCATTTCAGAATTAGAGATTGAACCCCTTTACGAAGATGAGGGTATTTCTGAAAACGTGTACTCCTCAGACGAGCAAGAGTCCTACAACCCTCAAGAAAACCGATACAACGACTCACAAAACAACTACAACATCTACATAGATTCTTACAATACTCCCAATTGGAACTTGGGCTACAACTCTTTTTACGGACCCTATGATTTCTTTGGTCCGCGCTATGGATGGCCTCGCTACAATAGGTTTTATTACAATTCGTGGGATCCGTATTTTTACGGAAACTACTACGCTCCTTACCGTGGGAACTACATCAATAGAAACCGTTATCACGAAGGTCGAATAGGGCATTACGGCAAGAGAAACACTTCGAGGACACGCTATTCGAATCCCAGAGGCAGCGCCATTGCCAAAAAATCAAATTCGACGCGTTCTAGAAGCCAATTTTCGCATTCAGCAAGGAGAGCGAGCAGTACAAAAGGGAAAACCTATGCGAAACCTTCCTCGAACAACGGCAAACGTCGCAGCACAAAAACCTACAACGCGCCATCAGGAAGCTACAAGAGCCGCAAGAAGAACTACCAAGCTCCGAGTCAAAGCTATAGCAGCTCAAACAGGAGCACTTCGAACAGTTACAGTTCCTCGAGATCAAGTAACTCTTCTCGGTCCAGCAGTTCCTCTTCTCGAAGAAGGTAAACAGCCCACAGTCAAATCCCTTTTTACAAACAAACACATCCGTTATGAAAAAAGCAATTCCAACCCTTCTGTTTTTAATAAGCATACTGCCCTTTTACGGCCAATCCTTGTCCTATGAGGATTTGGGAATCCTCTTCTCTCAAGAAGATTTACGAGGAACTGCACGTTTCAATGCCATGGGAGGCGCCTTTGGAGCTTTGGGTGGCGACATTAGTGCCATATACGGCAACCCTGCAGGGGCCGCGGTATTCAACCACAGTGAAATTTCAGGATCCCTCGCAGTCCACTCCACGGATACAAACAGCAGGTATTATGGCGCCGAAACTTTCAACGACTACAGCAATTTTAGAATCCCTCAATTTGGCGCTGTCTTTGTTTTTGACAATCCAAACCACTATTCCCACTGGAACAAATTTTCGGTAGGACTTTCTTACAACATCACCAACGATTATTCAAACAGCTATACCACACAAGGAAACAACGGGTATGCTACCTTTTTAGAACATCCTTATGACGACCGAACACCTATCAGTAGTTATGATACTGCTAAACAACAGGTGATTACCAACGACCTGAAAGGCTATTCCAGTGTGTTTTCATTTTCCTTTTCCGGCAATTATAAAAAGTCATTCTACTTTGGTGCTTCTTTGAATGCCCATCAGGCGGACTTGGTGCAAAACACGTACCTGTCTGAACAAAACGGAGATGGCAATGGCAATGCGCTCTTTGCGGATTTCGACCAATCGTTGTCCGAACTGAGCGAAGGGTTTTCTTTGAGTTTTGGACTGATTGCCAAACCGACCGAATTCCTGAGGCTCGGATTGTCGTACCAAAGCCCAATTTGGTATCACACCATTACAGAGGAATCAACCATTGTTGATGTCGATGGATTTGAAGGAGCAACTGTTATCGAAGCGACAGATTTCGAAGGCACTTACACCAACTACAGCTACCCCTTGGAGTTTTCTTTTTTGGAATACTCCCTCCAAACCCCTAGCAAAGTAACTACCAGCATTGCCTGTGTTTTTAAAAAACACGGATTGATCAGTGTAGACTATTCCCTGCGGAATTTTCAAACCATTGAATTAAGAGGCAATCAAAATTTTTCATCAGAAAATAGGGAGTTCAATACGTTTTTAAGAGAAGACGTACGGTCTCTAAAAATAGGAACCGAATGGAACTTCAAAGAATGGAGTCTTCGAGGAGGCTATGCCTACCAAGACGCTCCTTTTCAAAACACAAACAGCATGTCCAACGTTGAAACCTACAGTTTGGGATTGGGATACCGAATGAAACAATCCAAATTTGACATTTCTTACCAAACTTTTAAAAGAAGTGAGGTTTATGACTTTTATGGAGAATACTCGGAAATCGATCCGACGAAACTAGCTATTGACAACTCTAAAATCACCGCAACCTTCTCTTTTTTCTTCTAATCTAAAAAAAGAAATCCCATTATTCTATGAGTAGAAACCCTCCGTCGAGCATTGCAAGTCATAAAATCAGGAAGCCACAATGAGTGCAGGCCGAAGAGTTTTGCTTTTTTAACTGTTCGCTTTCCAACTTTTTTAAGTGGAATTATCTTATTTTTGCAAAAACATTTGATCCGATGGGCAAACATGAAATCTCTATAGAGACCACCAACAATCCGAGCATTGTCAAATTCAACAGCAACCAACTCCTGACAAAAGGGGGTAGCTACCAATACAACAATGTGGATGAGGCGAAGGAATCTCCATTATCCAAACAACTGTTTCACCTTCCTTTCGTCAGCAAGGTGTTTATCAGTGCCAATTTTATTGCCATTGAAAAATTTGACATTGTGGAATGGGATGCCATTCAAGAAGAGATCCGTGAACTGGTAGAACTGTACTTGAACCAAGGGAACTCAGTGGTCACAGACGCTGCAGAACCGAAGAAAATAGCGGTTGAAATTTATGCAGAAAGTACTCCCAATCCTGAAGTGATGAAATTTGGCAGTAACCGTTTGTTGACAGAAAAAGATTTTGAATACAAAAACAAAGAGGCGACGACCAACTCTCCATTGGCAGCAGCCTTATTTGGCTATGTCTTTGTCAAGGAAGTGTACATCGCTGAAAACTACGTTTCCATTACAAAAACCGAGACGGTCGAATGGTCGTCTACCTTGGTGAATGACCTGCGCCAATACATTAAAAGTTACATCGAAGACAACAAGTTGATCATCGACGAAACCATCGCTGTTTCAAAAATCGAAGTTCCTCAAGTGGCGCTGGAAGATTTGACAGGCACCTCGTTGGACATCGCAGGTATTTTGGACGAATACGTCAAGCCCGCCGTTGCGTCCGATGGAGGGAACATTATTTTTCAATCCTATGACGAGGAATCGCAAGTGGTCCATGTGATCTTGCAAGGTGCTTGCAGCGGATGCCCTTCTTCTACGGTAACCTTAAAAAACGGTATTGAAACCATGTTGAAAGAAATGCTGCCCAACAAAATAACTGCCGTTGTTGCCAGCAATGGCTAATCCTCTTGAATTCAAATAAATCATGTCAAAAAAAATAACTCCTTACACAAATTCCAAACTCGGTAAAAAAGAGCAGGTAGCTCAGATGTTCGATACCATTTCCAAAAATTACGATGGTTTGAACCGCGTGATTTCTTTTGGAATCGATGTGAAATGGAGAAAAAAAGTGCTCCAATTGGTCGGACAAAAGAATCCCAAACGCATTCTTGACATTGCAACAGGAACGGGAGACTTGGCTATTATGATGGCCGAACTGATGCCAGAAAAAATTGTCGGATTGGACATCTCTTCAGGGATGTTAGAGGTCGGCACTCAAAAAATAGCTTCCGAAAATTTATCGAATTTGATTGAGATGGTGTTGGGAGATTCTGAAAACATTCCTTTTGAGGACAATTCTTTTGACGCCATCACGGTTTCTTTTGGCGTGCGAAATTTTGAGAATTTAGAGAAAGGACTGCAAGAGATTTATAGGGTTCTCAAACCCGGAGGTGTTTTTGTAGTTTTGGAGACAGCAGTACCTACCAAAACCCCTTTCAAACAGGGATATCAACTGCATTCCAAGTTTGTATTGCCTTTGGTTGGGAAATTGTTTTCAAAAGACAAAACGGCCTATGCTTATTTGTCAAAATCTGCAAATGCATTTCCTTTTGGAGCAGCCTTCAACAATATTTTGCAAAAATGTGGGTTTATAGATACCGTAGCACTTCCCGTTACTTTTGGAGTCGCTTCTATTTATACCGCCACAAAACAAACACCCACAAATTAAAATGGAAACCCACCTCTCATGAAAAACAATTTTGGACTTCTTACTTGCTGCGCTTTTCTACTTTTTTCTTCTGTTTCTGCCCAACAGCGAAAACTCTTGCAATTGCCCAATTTTGATAAGAAAGCCATTCATTGGGGGTTTTATTTGGGTGTGAATCACCGAGATTTTAAAGTAAACTATACAGCAGATGCTCCTAAAACTTCTTTTCGATTTGAAAACAGCATTGGTTTTCATGTGGGATTGATCGGGGATCTAAGAATCAACGATAATCTCAACTTGCGATTGGAACCGGGACTTTCAAGCAATAGCAGTACCTTGTATTTTGAGGATTTCGACAGCACTGGTGTTTTCAACAACAACGCCTCCACTGAAATTTCATCCACTTATTTGCACTTGCCATTGCTGTTAAAGGTCAGTGGAAAGCGATTGAACAATACCAAACCGTACCTGATTGGAGGGGCTTCCTTGGATTACAATTTTGACAGCAACAGTAAGAATCCTAATGACAATGCAAACGGTGAATTCCGAATGGAAGCCAACCGCATTTCTTATGAGATAGGTTTTGGGGTGGATTTTTACTTCCACTACTTTAAGTTTTCACCTTCCATCCGCGGGCAATTTGCTGCAACCAACGAACTTGTACCGGATGACAATCCAGCCAGTCCTTGGACAGCTCCCATTGATTTTATGGGCTCAAAAGCATGGTTTCTGAGATTGACCTTTGAATAGGACTTCAACTAAATTTCAGTTCAACAAAAAATCAACTGCGTTTGAATTCGCTCAGTAAAATGGCCGTTGCGGATGACACATTGAGACTTTCGGTCTTTTGAAGGGTTCCAAATCGAGGTATGGAAAGGCGATGTGTACACTGTTTTTGAATTTCTTGACAAACGCCATTGGCCTCATTTCCCATTATCAAAATCGCTTCCTCTGGCAAGTTGCTTTTGTATACATCTTCTCCGTTCATATCTGCCATGTATTTTGGAGCGGTACTCGTTTGCAAATACCTGTCCAAATCGACATAATGAATCTGAACTCGTGACAAAGAACCCATCGTGGCCTGCACTACTTTCGGGTTGAAACAATCAACAGTGTTTTTGCTACAAACAAGCTGTGAGATTCCAAACCAGTCGCAAAGACGAATGATTGTCCCCAAATTTCCAGGATCATTGACCCCGTCCAAAGCAAGGACCAATCCGCGAGCGTCCAACATTTCTTTTTTGGGAATTCGAAACAAGGCCAACACGCCACTCGGATTTGTCAAAGCACTGATTTTTTTTATCTCAGAAGGAACCACTTCTTGAAAGTTGAAAGCATCAAAAGTACTGTGAAGCGCATCGGTCACAAAAAGTGTATCCAATTCAAAGGAAGAAGACAGAAACTCTTGAACAGTTTTCGTTCCCTCTACAACAAAAAGACCGTGCTTGTGTCGGGATTTTTTTTGATTCAAACTTCGAATCAATTTGATTTGATTTTTTGACAAACTCATCGATCTATTCTTTTCTGACTTGTGATTTGGAAACGCCGCCACCTTTTTTGAAGGTTGTGCATTCGCCTTGCTCAGGAAAGCAAAAATACACTTTTTAAAAACGAAATGTGAAATAAACCCAATCCGCACATTTTTAGATTTGTTTTCCAATCAAAAAGAGTATTTTTGAGGGCAAACTCAATTTGTATTTATTGAAATCAACGTTTACATCCTCGCTGCTGTTTTTGGCTGGAATTGCTTTTGTACTGCCTTCGTGCAGCAGTACAAAATACGTTCCAGAGGGAGCGTATTTGTTGAAGAAAAATGAAATTTACACGGATGGAAAGCCGCTTGTCAACTCCGAAATCAAAGATTTTATCATCCAAAGACCCAATCAAAAATCTCTTGGACTTCCACTCTCTTTATACTTTTACAATTTAGGAAACAAAGCTTACGAAAAGACTTATTCGGAATGGTTGCAAAAACACCCTAAAACAGTGGGGCGCTTTAAAAAAGTGTTTTCAGAAAAGCAACTACATCAGGTTGGAAATAGTTATGCTTCATTTCACAATTGGTTTTTAAAAGGCGGGGAAGCTCCTGTCGTTTGGAACGAAAAAAAATCCGAACAAAGTGCTAAAAAGCTTCGGACTTACTTCTTTAACGAAGGGTATTTCAATGCAGAGGTCGTCTATTCTATTGATTTGAAAGTCAAAAAGGCCAGTAGCTCTTACCACATCACCAAACACCAACCCACCTTTTTAGATAGTATCAAAGTAGCAATTGACTCCAAAATAGTTGATTCCCTTTACAAAAGTACTGTTGCACATTCCTTCCTACAAAAAGGCAAACGGTATCGGGATGAAAATTTTCGAAAGGAAGCCAATCGATTGACGGCTCTCTTCCGAAACGCGGGTGTGTACCACTTTTCGAAAAACCAAATTGGATTTTACGAGATTGACACCCTCGCTCCCAATCACAAAACGAATGTTTTGATGAAAATTACGGACCGCTTGTCGGAAAAGGAAGGCACCATCACGAGCCAACCTCTGCAAGTACAAAAGATTTCTAAAATTGGGGTTTTTACCGATTACAGTTATGCGAGAAAAGACGAACTCTACAGGGATACTGTTCACTACGACGGCTACGCTTTTTTTTCACATGACAAATTGAAATACCGACCCAAGACTTTTTTAAATGCTGTTTTTATTGAACCCGGACAAATCTACAAAGACAGTATGCGAAACCTCACGAGAAAGCACTTGAAACTTTTAAAGAACTTCAAACTGGTGAAAATTCGCTACAAAGAAATCAACGACAAAGAACTTTCGGCTTCCATCGTTCTGACTCCTATGAAAAAATACGCGATTGGGATCAATACGGAGGCCATTCATTCCAACATCAAACAATTGGGGTTTTCTGGAGGGTTTTCTTTTGTAAACAGAAACACTTTCAAAGGTGCTGAAATTTTTAAATTGTCATTTCAGGGAGCTGTTTTTGACATTTCAAACAGCATTGGAAACAACGAAAAACCCTTTAATTCCTGGGAAATAGGGGCCGATGCTTCTTTGGAAATGCCGCGTTTTATCTTGCCGCTTCAAAGTCAAAAACTCATCTCTAAAAGAATGGAGCCAAAGACTGTAATTTCTGCAGGTACCAGTTTTCAAAAAAACATCGGATTGGACAAGCAAAAATTTACGGGAATTGTAGATTTTTCTTGGACATCTAGCAAAACCCAAAAACACTCGATCGAGCTCATCAACACCCAGTATGTAAAAAACCTAAACAAAGCGGAATATTTCAACGTCTACTCTTCTGAATACCAAAAGTTAAAAGCCCTTCAAGAAGATTTCTTTCCCGGTGTAAATTTGAGCACAAGCACAGCCATCGGTTTTATCAAAAGCTCCATCGATTCCGACTTTAAAGACCAACAGCCTGAAGACTACCAGTTGGCAAAAAACATTGAAAAACGACATGAAATACTTACTTCAGATTATGTGAGCCCTTCTGTCTCCTACGAATACAGTTACAACAGCCAGTCTGATTTTAAAGACAAGCACTACGCTTTTTTCAAAGGGAAGATTTCCACTTCTGGAAACATCACTTCTTCGATCAGCAAGACCGAAATTGACGGAGTAAAGACCTTTTTGGACATTCCCATTGCTCAGTTTGTAAGAACGGATTTTGAATTCAAAAGATTTTGGAAAGTCTCGAATTCTTCTGTGTTGGCTTTTCGTAGTTTTTTGGGGATTGCTCTGCCTTATGGAAATTCTTCCGAGATCCCTTTTACCAACAGTTACTTTATTGGTGGGTCCAGTGATATTCGCGCTTGGAAGACCTATGACCTAGGCCCAGGCTCCAGCAAAACAGGACTTGAATTCAATGTGGGGAATTTCAAATTGATTTCCAGCCTGGAATACCGCTTTGACATGACCAAAAGCTTGAAAGGAGCTTTGTTTGTGGATGCTGGAAATATTTGGGACATCACAGACTCGAAACTAACCAAGCAGGACGAAAAATTTATCGGATTGAAATCTTTGAAAAATGCCGCCTTAGGATCTGGTTTTGGGATTCGTTACGATTTCAACTTTTTGGTTTTGCGTTTGGACTTGGGCTTCAAAACCTACGAACCTTACTTGACGGGTAACAAATGGTTCCGACATTACAACTTTGCCAACACGGTTTTAAATATTGGCATCAACTATCCTTTTTAAAATTTTCTGTTGTGTGGCTATGTAAAAAGCAAGTAGCTGCATTCCCTACATCGTTTTCGCTTTTTTTAGGGTATCTTAATGTAGAAGCTTCAAAAGAATGGATTAAATTCATACTTTTGCGGAACATTTTTCATTTAAAACCTTAAAAACCATGAGTCACAATATCAAAGCTGGAGTTGCTACAGGCGATGCCGTTCAAGAAATTTTCAAATACGCAAAAGCAAAATCTTTTGCTTTGCCTGCGGTAAATGTCATCGGATCCAACACCATCAATGCTGTATTGGAAACAGCAAAAGACCTAAACGCTCCTGTCATCATTCAATTTTCAAATGGTGGTGCGCAATTCAACGCGGGTAAAGGACTCTCTAACGAAGGTGAAAAAGCTGCGATTGCAGGAGGTATTGCAGGTGCGAAACACGTACACCAAATGGCAGAAGCTTATGGAGTGCCTGTTATTTTACACACAGACCATGCCGCAAAGAAATTATTGCCTTGGATCGACGGATTGTTGGACGCCAGCGAAAAACACTTCGCAGAAACAGGTGCCCCTTTGTACAGTTCACACATGATTGATTTGTCGGAAGAGCCTATCGAAGAAAACATTGAGATCTGTAAAGAATACCTAGCTCGTATGAGTAAAATGGGCATGACTTTGGAGATTGAATTGGGAATTACCGGTGGTGAAGAAGACGGTGTTGACAATTCTGACGTAGATGTGTCTAAATTGTACACCCAACCTGAAGAAGTTGCTTTTGCATACGAAGAATTGTCGAAAGTAAGTGACAAGTTTACGATCGCTGCTGCTTTTGGAAATGTACACGGTGTTTACAAACCAGGAAACGTAAAATTGACGCCAAAAATCTTAAAAAATTCTCAAGATTTTATTTCAAAAAAATACGCTGTTGCTCACAATACAATTGACTTTGTATTCCACGGAGGATCAGGTTCTACTGTTGAAGAAATCAGAGAAGGTATTTCTTACGGAGTCATCAAAATGAACATCGATACCGATTTGCAGTACGCATTTATGGAGGGCATCAGAGATTATTTTGCTGAGAATACAGCTTACTTGCAAGCTCAAATTGGAAATCCAACAGGAGCAGATGCACCCAACAAAAAATTCTACGACCCTAGAGGATGGTTGCGAAAAGGAGAAGTAACTTTCAAAGAACGTTTGAAAGCTGCCTTTGAAGACTTGAACAACGTAAACACGCTATAAAGAGCGCAATAAAAATAAAATTTCAAATAAGAGAAACTGAATATATTTCAGTTTCTCTTTATTTTTTTAGTAAATTTACCTCCTAAAATAGAACGAATATGTCATCTTGGTTTAAGAGAATAGAAAAAGGGATCAACACCCCTACAGAAGCTAAAAAAGATGTGCCAAAAGGACTTTGGTACAAGACTCCGAGTGGCAAGATTGTCGACACGGAAGACTTGAAACAAAATTTATATGTAAGCCGAGAAGATGGTTACCATGTCCGAATCGGGAGTGCAGAGTATTTTGAGATTTTATTTGACGATGCATTTGAAGAGTTAAACAGGGACTTAGAAGCCATGGATCCTCTTAAATTTAGAGACACCAAGGCATATCCAGACCGTTTGAAAGAGGCTCAGAAAAAAACAGAACTAAAAGATGCGGTACGGACAGCTGTTGGAAAATCCCTCGGCCAAGACTTGGTCATTGCATGCATGGATTTTGCATTTATTGGTGGATCTATGGGAAGTGTCGTCGGCGAAAAAATAGCTCGGGCGATCGACTACTCTATACAAAACAAAATTCCATTTCTGATGATTTCAAAATCTGGAGGAGCGCGCATGCAAGAAGCCCCACTTTCTTTGATGCAAATGGTCAAAACTTCTGCAAAACTGGCCTTGTTGGCAAAAGCAAAAATACCCTATATCTCTCTATGTACAGATCCTACTACTGGAGGAATTACAGCTTCTTTTGCCATGCTGGGAGACATCAACATTGCAGAACCCAACGCACTGATCGCTTTTGCAGGGCCTCGAGTGGTAAAAGACACAACAGGAAAAGACCTTCCCAAAGGATTTCAACGTTCTGAATTTTTGTTAGAACACGGATTCTTAGATGCCATCTACGAAAGAAAAGACCTCAAAAATCAAATCAACTTGTACATTGACTTGATTCAAAATCAAAAAATAAGAGCTTAAAAAAACGCCCCCCCTTTTCTGGGCTTTTTTTGCCCCTAACTACATTAAACACTTTTGAAACGCAGCACTTAGCCTTCTGATTTCAAAGGATTTGAAATGGAAATTATTTCTTTTAATTCCAGAGATTCCCCATTGTTAGATTCAAAAATAATAGTATATTTGCAGCCTTGATAATTTATTATCAATACATAAAAATTATTAATACTTAAATTTAATGTTAGCATGTATTTAACACAAGAAGTAAAAAAAGAAATTTTCAAAAAACACGGTGGATCTGAAACAAACACAGGTGCAACAGAAGCTCAAATCGCTTTGTTCACTCACCGAATCGATCATTTAACAGAGCACTTAAAAGGAAATCGTAAAGATTTCAACACAGAGCGTTCTCTTGTTAAACTGGTAGGTAAACGCAGAAGTCTACTTGACTACTTGATCAAAACCGATATCGTAAGATACCGTGAAATCATCAAGGAATTGGGACTGAGAAAATAAAAACACCTAAAAAGAGGCAATTTCTATTGCCTCTTTTTTTTAGCATTCTTTACCGATTACTACTCCACAGGGAATTCAACAAGCCCGAACAACACACAACACACATTTTATCAATCTAGAATTAAAACGTATGATTCCAAAAGTATTTAACGAGGTCATCGACCTTGGTGATGGAAGAACCATCACATTAGAGACCGGAAAACTAGCCAAACAAGCGCACGGTTCCGTTGTTGTAAGAATGGGAGACGCAATGTTATTGTGTACTGTAGTGTCCAACTACAAACAAAGCCCTGTTGACTTTCTACCTTTGACCGTAGACTACAGAGAAAAATTTGCCGCTGCCGGAAGGTATCCTGGTGGATTTTTTAAGAGAGAAGCAAGACCTAGTGATGGAGAAGTCCTGACCATGCGTTTGGTGGACCGTGTATTGCGTCCTTTATTTCCAAAAGACTACCATGCAGAAACACAAGTGATGATTCAATTGATGTCTCATGACGAAAATGTAATGCCTGAGGCTTTGGCCGGTTTGGCAGCTTCTACAGCGATTCAGTTGAGTGACGTCCCTTTTGAGACACCGATTTCTGAAGCGAGAGTTGCAAGAATCAATGGAGAGTTTGTCATCAACCCAAACCGCACACAGCTAGCAGCATCTGACATCGATATGATGATTGGTGCCTCTGCTGACTCTGTGATGATGGTCGAAGGAGAGATGGATGAAATCTCTGAAGAAGAAATGGCAGAAGCAATAAAATTTGCACACGAAGCTATCAAAGTACAATGTGCTGCTCAAGTACGTTTGGCAGAAGCTTTCGGTAAAAAAGAAACGCGTACTTACGATACCGCTGAAGAAAACGAAGAATTGGCTGTAAAAATCAACGACGCTGCTTACCAAAAATGTTACGACATAGCCAAAAAAGGAACTTCAAAAGCAGAAAGATCTGCTGCCTTTGCTGAAGTAAAGGAAGAAGTAAAAGCAATTTTCTCAGAAGAAGAACTAGAGGGCTACGGAGACATGGTTGGGAAGTATTTCAACAAAACTCAAAAGAATGCAGTTCGCGAATTGACTTTGAGTGAAGGATTGAGATTGGACGGTAGAACAACTACAGAAATCAGACCGATTTGGTGTGAAGTAGACTACTTGCCTTCTACACATGGATCTTCAATCTTTACAAGAGGAGAAACACAAGCCTTGGCAACAGTCACTTTGGGAACTTCCAGAGAAGCAAACAAAATAGACATGCCTTCCTTTGAAGGAGAAGAAACATTTTACTTGCACTACAATTTCCCGCCTTTCTGTACAGGAGAAGCAAGACCTCTTAGAGGAACTTCCCGTAGAGAAGTCGGACATGGAAATTTGGCACAACGCGCTTTGAAGGGAATGATTCCTGCAGACTGTCCTTACACTGTCAGAGTTGTATCTGAGGTGTTGGAATCTAATGGCTCCTCCTCTATGGCGACCGTTTGCTCAGGAACAATGGCCTTGATGGATGCAGGAGTTCAATTGAAAAAACCCGTATCTGGAATTGCTATGGGATTGATTTCTGACGGCGATCGTTATGCTGTTTTGTCTGATATCTTAGGAGATGAAGATCACTTAGGAGACATGGACTTTAAAGTAACCGGTACAGAAGATGGTATTACAGCCTGTCAAATGGACATCAAAGTAAAAGGATTGTCTTATGAGATCTTGGTAAATGCTTTGAAGCAGGCACGCGAAGGACGCCTTCACATCCTTACAAAGTTGACAGAAACCATTTCTCAGCCAAATGATGACGTGAAAAATCATGCACCTAAAATGGTTACAAGAGTCATTCCGAATGAGTTCATTGGTGCTTTGATTGGACCTGGTGGAAAAGTAATTCAAGAGATGCAAAAAGAAACAGGATGTACCATTGTCATCAATGAAGATCCCGTTACTGAAGAAGGAATTGTTGAAATTCTAGGAACTGGTCAAGAAGGAATCGAAACGGTTTTGGCAAAAATAGACTCACTTCTCTTTAAACCTACGTTAGACGGAACTTACGAGGTAAAAGTCATCAAAATGTTAGACTTTGGCGCGGTGGTAGAATACATCGAAGCTCCTGGAAACGAAGTATTACTTCACGTAAGTGAATTGGCATGGGAACGCACAGAAAATGTGAGTGACGTGGTGAATATGGGCGATGTCTTCAATGTCAAATACTTTGGAATCGACTCGAGAACTCGTAAGGAAAAAGTTTCTAGAAAAGCATTGTTGGAAAAACCAGAAGGCTACGTTGCTAGACCTCCAAGAGACAACAACGACAGAGGAAGAGACAGAAACAGAGGAAGAGACGATCGCAGAAACGATCGAAGACCTAGAGACTAGTCTTATATTGATATGTGAATTCGTTCACAATTTCTAAGACCGCTCAAACAACTATCTAGTAGCAGCAAATTTTATTTGTTGCTACTTTTTTTTGTGCTGTAAACACCAACTGTTTTGAAAGATTTTTAAAATGAGGATGCATTTCCATTAACTGCAAAAGAAAAAGACTCTTGCAAAAGCAAGAGTCCTTCTTCGGTTATAAAATCCCCCCAGAAAATACAACCTAAACAATTTACTTTGGATTGTAAAAACGAACACCCCTTAAAAATTACTGATGCCGCTCATTACTCAAATATACGAACAATCATTAACAAATGTTAATCTTTAGTGAGTATTTTAACATGTATATACAATTAAAAATGTGCTTTACCGCCTTGAACACACCGTAACTACTGGGGAAATTGGGCACAAAAAAACTCGCAATAAATGCGAGTTTTTTTATATTTATAAAATTCCTGTCAAAAATCAATACAAATTGCTACGATCGTCTACAATCTCTGAAAAGCTCTCCAAAGCCTTGTACATCTGTCCATTTGCTTTGTTCTGATATTCACGCGTCAAGACGTTTTTAGACGCTTCATAGCTCGGCAGCGAAACAGGCAGCTCTTTGTTGGCTACTGAAATTGCAAATACACCTTTCACTCCCACTATATTTTTCACAGTGGTATTCGTTGGGACAGCATAAATCGCGCCTACGACAGCAGGTTCAGTTCCGACCCCTGAAATGGTTGGTGCACTCATAGATACATTCGTAAAAGAACGTACGGATGTTTTGAACACCTCTGCGAGGGAGGCAAGTGACTCTTCGTTCATTTGACTTGCAATGAGGGCCGCTTTTTTCTCTTTGATTAAAATTGGTTTTACTTTGGCAGCTGCTTTGGAAGGCGCAACCAATCCTTTGTCTGTTTTGTTGGTGATAACCACTACTGCATATCCTTTTTCCAAATCAAATCGCTTTGAAGCATTGACTGAAGTTTCCTTGTCAAAAGCCCATCGAACAATGGATCTGTTTTTTCCTAAAACGGCAACATCTTCTTCCATCGCCTTGATCCCAGACAAGGTGCGTAGCAAATAATTGTTTTCCTTAGACAACTCTGAAATATTTTTTCCGGAGGACAGTTCGTAGGCCAATGTTTCTGCATCTTCAAAGATTGCATTCTCAGTTGTTTCAGAAGCTTCTATTTTTCTCCCATAAGTAGCCAATTGAACTGCTTTTTGAATGTTCTTTCGGCCTGTAATTTTGATGACGTGGTATCCAAATACTGTTTGAACTACGCCTATTTTACCTTTTTTATTTAAGAAGGTAAAATCTCTAAACTCAGGAACCATTTGCCCGTAAGCAAACCAACCCAAATCGCCCCCTTTGTTTGCATTTGATTTGTCCGCAGAATAGGTTTTTGCCAATTTAGAAAATTGATTGCTTTTTTTCTTAACCACTGAAAGAATGCTGTCGGCCAATTTTTTAGCTGCTGCTTCTGTTCTTGTAACAGAGGCATCCGCAGCTCTAGAACCTGCATAGGTAACCAATATATGGCTTGCACTTACGGAGTCTGGCATGTTGATGAAATCCACCACTTTTGACAAGCGGTAATGGTTTTGGAATTTGTAAGGCCCCACTACGGTTCCTTCAGCAGCGTTGAAAATAGCGTCTTCAATGACAGTTGGTAAATTGGATTTGAACACATATTTGGTGTCTAAAGGCAAATCTGCGTCGTTGTCAGCTAAAAAATTGGCCGCATTAGCAGTTCCTTTGAAGGATGCTGACAGGTAGGTCAACTCATTTTTCAAATCGGCCTCATCTTCTTGAGAAGCCTTGATGTCAAACTTGACATAGTTGATGTCTCTGCTCGCTTCTTCTGAAAACTCGTCTGAATGCGCTTTTAGATAGTCCGCTACCTCATCAGAACTCACAGACACCAAACTATCGGCTACGGAACTGTAGGGAACAAGGACAAAGGAACCACTCATCTTGGTTTGTGCTTCGAGGTAACTTTGCTCTCCCGCAGCCAAAGAAGCACTTAGGCCCAACTTGACCAATTGCGTATACGCTTGTTTTTCAAGATTGCTCTTTACACTTTTTTCGGTTTCCAACCAATTTAGCCATGCAGCATCCGATTGTTCTGCGGCATTTTCCTTTAAATTGGCCAAATATTCTTTTAGCTTCTCTTCGTCAAAAAGACCGAGCTCGTTTTGAAACAACGGAGCATTTTTGATGGAAGGAATTTCGATGACAGCATCCCAAACATCTTTTTCTCCGACGACAATGCCAGCTTCATCAAGTTGTTTTTTGTAAATTTTTTCACTCAAAACACGTTTCCAAACAGCAGTCACTGCCTGCATATCAGAAACGGAAGATTTTGCGTTGGATTTGTAAGCTTCCACTTGAATTGCAAAGTCTCTTCTGCTGATGGTTTCGCCATTGACGGACCCTACAGCGTTGACCTTACTTGAGTTGAAAAAATCTAAAATGTCTTTTGGACTTGCAACAAAAGCAAACAGCGCCAAACCGATGATTACGATTAAAAACATTGAGCGCTCTCTAATTTTTGATAATATTGCCATTGTATGTAGTGTTATAGTTATTTGATAGTGTGCGAAAATACAATTTAGTATTTAATTAAAAAAGTTATAAAGTTTAGAATTTTTAAAAGATTAGAAAGAGGGAGGCTGTTTCAAATCAACTCAACTAGATTCCTTGAATATCAGGAGATGGCATCAGGCCGAAAAGACTTTAAAGAAGACTTCTTCAATTCTAGAACTGCTTCCTTTCAATATTTCTATCTCAAAATTATCGATGCGTACAAAAGTGCCTTTTTCGGGAATACTTTCAGTGTGTTCTAAAATAAATCCCCCCAAAGTTTCGTAACCTTCTTCTTTTGGAATGTTCAAGTCATAGGTGTCATTGAGGTAGTCTATTTCTAGTCGGGAAGAGAATTTGTACTCAAAATCTGAAAGCTGAACATCGATCAATTCGATGCTGTCGTGTTCGTCTTCAATTTCACCAAACAACTCCTCAATCACATCTTCAACAGTGATCAAACCAGAAGTGCCACCGTACTCATCCAAAACCAAAGCGATGCTTTTCCGTTTGATGGTCAAAACATTCATCGCGTCGTTGATGGTGATGGACTCTGGTACAAACTCTACAGGCATTAAAACCGACTTGATACTTTTGGGTTTTTTAAAAAGATCAAAAACATGAACATAGCCCAACACATCGTCCAAGGAAGTTTTGAAAACAATGATTTTTGAGAGCCCCGTTTCTATAAAAATGTTCTTGAGATTGGAGATGGATTCGTGAATCTCAACAGCGATGATCTCGGTTCTAGGAACCATGATTTCGCGTGCTTTGACTTTGTGAAAATCAAGGGCATTTTGAAAAATTTGAATTTCAGAATCAATCTCTTTGGTTTCGTCTTTGGTGTCCATTTGCTCTGAGATATAATCTCCCAGTTCCTCTTTGCTAAATTCTGTTTGGGAAACCAATTCATCGGTGTTGAAAAAGGTTTTTAGGAAAAAGTCAGAGATCAAGGTTATAAAATCAGAGATGTAATAAAAAAGGATGTAAAAAAAGTAAGCGGGAATGGCAAAGAGTTTTAAGGCTTCGTTGGCATAAATTCTAAAAATGGCTTTGGGTAAAAATTCCGCAGTAACTAGGATGACCAGTGTTGAGATAAAAGTCTGTAACAGCAGTGCTGAAAATTCGTTTTCTAAAACAAAGGGAAACAAGGGACTCAAAAGATCCGTAATAAAGGACCCCATATAATAACTGTAGACCACGAGTGAGATGTTGTTCCCAACAAGCATGGTGGTGATGAACTTAGACGATTTTTCGGTGAGTTTGTTTAAAATCCCCGAGACCAGCCCGTCCTTTTTTTTCTCCAACTCAATATGGAGTTTGTTAGAAGACACAAAGGCAATCTCCAAACCCGAAAAAAAGGCGGACAGCAGGATTGATGTGACAATAATGATGAGTTCTAACTCCATTTTTATAAGAGCGAAACCTTTTTTGAGCTTCGCAACAAAGACGCCATGAAACTAGGCATCGTTTTTTTTAGGACCTCTTCTTACGAAACCTGCGTTTGAAAAAAAACATAAAAAAAGACAAAACCCCAAACCCTAATGAAAGGTAAGCTTTTTCGGGTTCATCTGTCCATTTCAATGCTCCTTCAATAAAAAAAACGAATCCTATTACCAAATAGGCGTATTCAAAATATGTACTAAACTTGTGCATGTCTATTCTTCCTTAAGATGTAAATTTCCACTCATTCTTTTCAAAACCCAGCCTTGCAAGTCTTGCCGAGATTCAAAGCCAGTTCCAAAAATGGTGTCTTTTTCAAGGGTCAAAACAAAGGGTTTTTCGGTAAAGATATAATTTGTTTTTTGATCCCAATACAATTGGGGAGTTTCTAGTTTTGACTGTTCCGTATGATTGAAAACCACAACATCTCCAACAATTTCTGAAACCATGGTTTTGGCATAGCTAATGGCGTAATTTCCGGTGATTGTGGTGGAATCTTTTCCTGTCTTATTGATGGTGACCAACTGTATGCCTTTGGGAAATTCGGAATAGGGGTGCTCTTTTCGGTTGGAAAAATCTAAGAGCAAAGGAGTTAACAAACGAAAGACCACTTTTCCTGAGTCTTTGTAAACGTGTACCACATTTTCAGACTCACCAATTGGCAAATTCTTGTCTGCCAAAAAATCATTGACTTCTTGGACACTGTTTACACATGAAAAAAACATTGCCATCCCTGTTAAGGCAGCAATGTTTATCCATCTATTTCTCTTATTTTCCAAGTGTTCTAATTAAATGAATGACCATTCTCTTAGGAGAAGGCAATTAGGAGCCCCTCTAAATTAGGGAATTTTTACGGTTTCACCAATCCAACACCCAATTCTAAAAGAATCTCCAGAAGTCAATCCTTCGGTAAAGATCAATTTCTTAGAAGGGACTGAAGATTGGTAGCTTTTGCTGTATTTTCCGGCAATGCTTCTATGAGTAGGATCTACGGCCGCTGCTTTGTTCGCCAAATTCAAGGCCGCTACATAAACCATCTTTTTTTCAAATTCTGAGTTTCCACAAGAGTTTGCACTGGAAGCGTAAAGGCTGGCAATCAAAAGATAGGCTTCTCCCATACTTCTCTTATTTTGAATCGCTTTGTAAGCATAGCTTCTCGCTTCAGACTTGCGTCCTTTCTTTTTCATGATTTGGGCAATTTTATACAGATAGCCCGCGCGTTTAAACACGTCCGTTTCTTGTGCTACAGCTTGTTCGAAATATCCTTTCGCCTTGTCAAACTGATTGTTTTTTAACAAGATGCCCGCATAAAAAACCGAAGCTTCTGGCGAAGGCTCAGCAGCGACATAAGCCTCTACAAGTTGATCGTACAACGGGTCTTCTGTACATTCTTTTTTATACATTCTTGACACCGAACTCTTCAACCAAGCCGCGTTGCTCTTGTTGGCTTCAAATTCACTTGAGTACAATGGAATCAGGCGTTCACAGGTAGAAAGATCAATGATCATCTTGTCCAAACCTCCCTCTACTTTTCCAATCGCTTTTGAATTGTTTTCGTAAGCTCTTTTCAATTTTTTCTGTTTGGGAGTCAAGGCATTCCCTTTTTCCTCTTTGGCAGAGTAGGCATCCAATTTGGTTGCGTAGTAGTTCAATTTGTCTTTTACAGCTTGCAACAGCACGTCATAGGTGTCAAAAATAACCTGAACATTGCCATCCTTGTTCTTGTTTGTTACGAATCGGAAATACCTGTAAATGGATTTGACACCCATCTTTGAGGGGTCGATCTGATAGGCTTTTTCGAGCATGACCAGCACTTCTTCATCAGTACTTCCGTTGTTGTGTATAAAGCCTGCATAATCGCTGTACAGTTTTGCCAAATTTTTTGGGTAGTGTTGGATTCTTTGGTCAAAGACCCTACGCACCAAAGCGATGGCTGCTGGTTTGCCTTCCGCAGATGCTTTCTTCAAACGATCTTTTGCAATGGTAATGCCTAGTTTGTAAATGTTGACAGAGAGCTTTGGGCTGTTGTCCATGCACCACAACCAATTTTCATAGGCTGCCTCGTAATTTTTTGACTTGTAGTCACCCTTAAAAAGGTTGTATTTGATCATCGCTTCTTGATTGACTTCTTGAGCTGTTGTAGCTGAAAAAGTCAAAAATAAAAAAGCTGCTATTGTTCCTAATTTCTTCATCTTTGTCTGTCTATAATTGTACGCCTAATTAATCTATTTTTCTTTTTCGAAACCATTTGTCTCCCAAAGAGAGGCTCAATTTGAGGTTGATGTATTTTTCTTCTACCAAAGTATCGGTGACTTCTCCTTTGATTCCGTATTCCACCCCAACATTCAAATCAGACAGGCCCTTGCCCATGGGAAGTCCTATACCAAAAGACATGCCAAAATCTGTGATTTCAGTGCCGTCTAAATACATTCCTGAATTTTCATACTTGATTCCAGCTCTGTATACCACCCGGCTAAAGTAGCTAGATAAGGAATTGTATTTTGGAATAAAATACCCCCCTAAAGAAATCCGTTGGTAGTTGTCAAACTTCAGTTGTCGCACATTGTTTTGCAAAGTCGATCCGTTGTAGGTCACCGCGTCGTTGAAACTGTATTCTATACTTGCATACCACTTGGTCAATTCACCATAACCAATGGCAAGAGTTGTATTTAATGGATTGTTGATGCTGCCCTCTTTTGTAACAGGTGCCAATATTTTTTTGACTGACTCAAAGTCAGCGGAAAAGAATCCACTGTAAAAGTTGCTTGTTTCTGTGACTTTGAGATCCTTGCTTTTGAGGAATGTCATTCCCAAATTAAAGACTTGTTTTTTGGAAACTTTCCCCTGGTAGTGCAGCCCCAATTTGGTATCAAAACCTCGGAGTATCGCTGATGTTTTTTCACGAGTATCGTAGAGAACTCCATTTTGCTGGTGGGTGATGGTATTTTCCAGATCTCCAAAAACATAGGCGCCTTCAATTCCAACAGAAAGCCCCTTGAAAACACGAACTCCCATGCCAAAAAACAAACTATTGCTGCCTCCATTCCCTTCATAGGTATACAATCCTTCGTCTAAAGCAATGTCTCCATCGGTCAATGCATAACCCACAGCTGTTTTGGCGCGAAAACCAGTTGTAAAGCCTGCTTTGTTTCCCAACGGAATGCCCAAAGCTACGTAGGGAATTGAAAAAACGGAAGTTTTCTGCTGTACCTCTGTATCACTGATGGTGGTTTGTGAATTGACCACCCCCACCGAAAAGTTGGTAAAACGCAAACCCGACAAACTTGCGGGGTTGCTAAAATTCAAGTGAACAGGGTCCGAGATGGCAGTTCCTATCCCTCCCATCATCGATTCTTCAATGGTTTTTGCTTGAAAAAGGGTTCCAGTGCCAAAAAAAGAATAGGGCGTGTCTTGTTGTTTTTGAGCGGCCATGCCTACAGAAAAAATCAAAGCAAAAAACAGGATGGTTTTGTATGTCATTTGTGTGTGTTGTGAATCAGAATTGCGTGCAAACCTTCCGCTAGAAAATTCGGTTGGGCAAATATGCCATTTTTTAATCTTTTAGACAAGTAATTGGCGTCTCCTCCTGTTAAAACTACTGTTAAATCCGCAAATTGGTCTTGCGTTTTTGCGACAAAGCCCTCTATTTCAAAAACCAAACCGTTGACAACTCCAGAATGCATGCTTGCATCACTGTCGCTTCCGATTAGATCCATGTCGAAAACAGGTTCCAGCAAAGGCAGGTTTTCGGTCTGGGAAGCCAGTGCTTTGTAGCGCATTTTTAGACCGGGAGAAATGGCGCCACCAAGGTATTCATTTTCGGCATTCTTGACATCGTAGGTAACACAGGTTCCTGCATCGATGACCAATACATTCTTTATAGGATACTGATGGGCTGCAGCGCTGACCAAGGCAATGCGATCCACCCCCAAAGTTGCAGGACTTTGGTATCGGTTTTGAAAGGGCACAGGAGTCGACGTTGACAAGAGCACTACTTCTTGAAAGCGCGACAACAACTCACAAAGCGTCGCAGTCATCGAACCTACAGAAGATAAAATAACTTTGGAAATCTTGTGTGATGAAAAAATAGCGGAGACAATTTTCAAGAAATCGCTTTCGCCGCAATCTTCTCTTCGCAAGAGCTGCTGTCCTTTAAAAACAACTATTTTAATACGGCTGTTTCCAGCATCGACAATTAGGTGGTTCATGATTGCTTTTCTAAGCCCAAAGATACAAATAGATTTTTTTAAAAATTGTTTGCATATATCTAAATAATACTGCTATATTTGCAACCGCTTTGTGAAACAGCTTGCCTGCAATCAATAGCGAAAATGGTGCCTTAGCTCAGTTGGTAGAGCAATGGACTGAAAATCCATGT
>TARA_B110000967_G_scaffold774_1_pt1 | contig 39956 bp, 39 predicted proteins | sample TARA_B110000967 | Tara Oceans TARA_B110000967 (sample SAMEA4397903) | marine metagenome | biome: Polar Biome; feature: [DCM] deep chlorophyll maximum layer (ENVO:01000326); material: water (ENVO:00002006), including particulate matter (ENVO:01000060) such as... | depth 35 m
GCTCGGAATTCCCATCATCTCCCTGACGGGTAGCAATGGAAAAACAACCAGTAAAGAACTGCTGCATGCCATTCTCTCCAAAAAGTTTAAAACCGCCGCAACTGTTGGTAATTTGAACAATGCCATTGGAGTTCCCCTCACCCTTCTTTCCTTTGCAACATCGACAGAAATAGGCATTGTAGAAATGGGTGCCAATCATCAAAATGAGATAGCGTCCTTATGCGAAATGACCCTGCCCGATTTTGGATACATTACCAATTTCGGAAAAGCACACCTCGAAGGATTTGGTGGCTTCTCTGGTGTCGTAAAAGGAAAGTCAGAACTCTATGACTACCTTAGAAAAAACAAAAGAGAAGCCTTTGTCAACTCCAATGATCCTTTGCAACTAGAAAATTCACAAGGGATAAAACGCCATTTCTTCGGAACGCAAGTAACCCTAAAGGATGTAGCTCCTTTTGTAAGTGTAAATCATCAAGGAAACTGTATTCAAAGTCATTTAATCGGACATTACAACTTTCAAAACCTACAAGCTGCCATTGCAATTGGAAACCACTTTGGAGTTCCCTCACAAGACATCAAAGAAGCTATTGAAAACTACGTCCCCACCAACAACAGGTCACAAATTTTACAAAAAGGAAACACAACAATTATTTTAGATGCTTACAATGCAAATCCTAGCAGTATGGAAGTTGCACTTGAAAATTTTCAAAAACTAGAAGCAAACTATAAAATAGTAGTTTTGGGAGACATGTTTGAATTGGGAACTGCAAGCAAAGCCGAACACGAACGCGTCGCAGAAACCGCCATTGCTTTTGACTTTGACGAAATTCATCTCATCGGAGCACAATTTTCAAAAACAAAAACTTCAAAAGTTATCACCTACACGACTTTTGAAGTTTTTAAAAATGCCTTCCAACCCAATAAAAAAAGTTCTTATTTAATCAAAGGATCAAGAGGAATGGCTTTGGAACGTTTGTTGGAATTATTTGATTAAATACGTTTTGTGGTATTCTATCAAATTGTTAATAGGACGTTGAATCACGCCAGTGATGGTCAAACCATGCTTTTTTGCGACTTTTTCCAAAATATTTGAAAAGTAGTGAGCAATCGAACCTATAAAGTAAATGGGTGTATTCTTATCTTTTTTATAAGGCAATACGCGACTTCTAAAAAAGGCATCAAAACCGTCTTCCATCAAATCCAAAATGTAAGGGTCCTCTTTGAATTGAAACATAAAACTGGCAAAATTCGCCAAATAAGTGTTCGGATTGGGTTGTCTGTATAGGTTGTACTTGATATGGTCGGGCTCCAAATTGAATTCTTTTTCGAATTGCGAGGCAATGTTTGCAGGCATTACTTTGTAAAAATAATTCCGCAACAAACGTTTTCCAAAATAATTTCCACTTGCTTCATCCATGATGATATAGCCCAAAGAAACCGCATTGGACTCAATTGTATTGCCATCAAAATAACTACTGTTCGAACCTGTTCCTAAAATACAAACAATTGCAGGTGTTTTACCCGCAGCTGCATACACAGCAGCAAGTGTATCTTCGCCCACAAAAACCTTGGCATTTGAAAACAACTCTTCAAAAAGATCTTTTAGGATTTTAGTGGCCACTTGAGTTCCACAACCCGCTCCATAAAAAAATACTTGGGTCACTTTGTCCAAATTTTCCGAAAATTCTGCTGTTTCAAGAATGCGTGCTCGCAAAACCTCCACAGCAACAACAGCAGGATTCAACCCACCTGTTCGAACTTTGAACAACTCCTTTTTTTGTTCATCCAAAGCAATCCAATCCGCTTTGGTAGATCCGCCATCCGCTATTAAAATCATGTATTTTTTTTTAAAAGTTACCAAATATATCAACTACAAATCACATACACAATAAGATTCGAAACTACATCGATTTCGAAAATTAAAAATTTTTACAAAACTACTGAGATAAAACGTATTTTTATAAAAATAGCTACAAATAATTACCATCGATTAAATCAATACGATTCTGTAGTTTGCATTTAAAAGTAAAGTAGCCACCTTATTAAAAATAAATCAATAAATTTGTTTTTATTTAAAACTCATTGCTTGTGTTTTCATTGTTTAAAAAAAGTTGCCCCATAACTGAAGTGTTTCCAGAGGGTTTTGTCGACATCCATTCCCACTTTTTACCGGGAATTGACGATGGTGCAAAAACAATCGAAGAAAGCATAGAATTGCTCTTAAAAATGAGCTCCTATGGCATTCAAAATTTTACAACCACACCGCATGTTATGGCTGGAGTATGGGAAAACAGCAGCGATGCAATTCTCGACAAACGCGACTTGGTACTTGAAGAACTTGAAAAAAGAGACCTGTCCTTTATCAAACTTGAAGCAGCTGCTGAATACATGCTTGACGAACAGTTTGTAGAACTCCTTAAAAAAAGAGACCTTTTGACACTTGGAAAAGACACGCTTCTGGTAGAGATGTCTTACCTCAATGCTCCTGTAAATCTTTTTGAGCTGCTTTTTGACATCCAAATGGCAGGCTACCAACCCATTCTTGCGCACCCGGAACGCTATTGTTTTTACCACCATAATTTTGAGATATTTCACAAACTAAAAGAAGCTGGATTCCGATTCCAATTAAACCTCTTGTCCCTTACAGGCTATTATGGAAACTCCATTCAAAAAATCGCTGAACTTCTTCTAAAAAAAGGAATGATTGATTTTACAGGGAGTGATGCACACCATATGAAGCACTTAGAAGCATTTAAAAAAATTGGAACTGAAAAAAATTTAAAACTTCTAAAGCCTATTCTCAAGAACAATCTAGAGCTTTCACCTTTCAGTTAAGTATTAAAGTATGGAGTCCTTTTTCGGTTGGGCCGTTGAGGTACTTTCCAAATCATTGAGCACCTGAATGGACAAATCTTCGTTGTATTTTAATAAAAATGCTGCCTTGTTGTACGTGGGGGCTTCTGGTGTTCTTTTGTCAAAGCTAAAAGAAGAATTCAACCGCTTGGAACTTCCTTTAAAAACAAATCCTTCTGTGTCGTCTGGATCTTGTAAAGCCATTCGCAGCAACACGTCGTATACCACATCAAATCCACGAAGAGCATGCTTGCTCGGATAAGCGTGATTTTTTGCCGCATAGCGTTCGTAAAAATTTAAGACCTCTGGAAGACTGTCTCCTAAGACTTCCGAACTGGCATAGGTGAAATTCATCTTTGCCAATTGGTTGTTGTCAACCTTGTCGAAATTTTTTACCTTTTCAAAAGCGAATAATTTCACTTTCGGATTGTTGGGCAAGGATTTTAAATTATTGACAACATCTGCTGTAACAACTTTGTTATTGCTCGTTAACAAGACCCAGTTGACCCCCAAAGTATCGACAGCAGTGACAAAGCGCTCCCGGTCGATATAGCCATTTTCCGGTTGCAAATAATCAACCTCCTGAATAGAATCAGACTGTTTCAATTGGGCACCTATTGCAGCCATTTTCAAAAGACTGTTTGGTTTTTCATCACCTACCACTACGATGTGCTGGCCTGAATACGTCGCTTTTATATGCTGTAGTATCAATTCTTGGTAGTGTGCTACATCCGTAGCTGTTTTTACCAAATTGGGACTTTGAAACGTGTGCTGACGCGAGGAGTGTAAAGGGAATACCACGGGAATTTCAGGCAATTGAGATGCAACTCGGTCTGCAAACTGACTAAATACAGGACCAAAAACTACATCCACGCCCTCAAATTCGTTTCGATCTAAAAAATCTTCGACACAGTCTTTGTTTTTTTCAGTGTCAAAAACACGAAGATCTATTTCCAATCCGCGTGAAACCAACGAGTCAATCGCCAGCTCTGCGCCTAAATAAAAATCGGTGATGATATTGGCCAGGTTATTTTTCGTTGAAAACAAAGCTTCTTTGGGCAAGGTATCATTCTTGACAAACTTAAAAGGCATCAAAAACGCCACGTTCAAGGGTTGCTTAATAAGCAACGAATCTGTAAAACTCATTGTAATGGAATCATCAGTTCCATAGATCGAAACGAACTCTTTTCGCTTTCGGATCTTTAAAACCGCTCCCAATTTCAAGCCTTCATCAAGCGTCGGGTTCAAAGCGAGGAGTTGTGCTTTTGAAACTTTGTAAAAATGTGTCAAGCGATAAAAGGTATCGTCCTTTACAACGGTGTGCAATTCGTATTGACTGGTCCATAAATCCATTTGTTCTTGCAAAAGATCTTCCTTGGAGATAACTTTTATATTTGGAATTTTCAAAAGTATGCCAATCTCTAAGCCTGTTTCTTTTAGGGAGGGGTTAATATCCATCAATGCAGCAATTGCCACATTGTATTTTTTGGAAATCCCATACAGGGTTTCTTTGGCTTGAACGGGATGCATTTGTAAACCGTCAAAAAGAAAAGGTTTTTTGATGTCTTTGATAGGAATTAAGAGAATTGTATTCGCTTTTGGCCGTTTTCTTACACCCGGGTTCACCCGATAAAGCTCTTTGTATTTCACTCCGTAGTCTTTGGCTATTTGACGAACCCGCTCCCCTTTTTTGACAACGTATTTGAAGAATACCTGCTCTTGCCCATTCGCAGCAAAGACGAACAGCAACAACATACCTAAAAAAACAAATTCCTTTTTCATTTTTTAATACGTTTCTCAAATAAAAACAATGCCATCGCAAACTTTACAATTTCTTAAAATACTTTTGTAGAAACCTAAAACCATGCCAAAAACACTTATCATTATTCCCATTCAATCGTGGCAGGAGGCTTGGAGCTGATATCGTAGACCACTCGGTTTATCCCTTTGACACTGTTGATGATTTTATTCGATGTCTCTTGTAAAAATTTATACGGTAAATCGACCCAGTCGGCCGTCATTCCATCAGTAGACTCAACGGCTCGCAAAGCCACGACTTTTTCATAGGTGCGTTCGTCACCCATCACTCCTACAGAATCTACAGGCAACAACATAGCTCCGGCCTGCCAAACACGGTCGTAAAGACCCCAAGCTTTCAATCCGTTGATAAAAACCGCATCTACCTCCTGTAAAATGCGCACCTTTTCTGCGGTGATGTCCCCCAATATTCGAATTCCCATTCCTGGTCCAGGAAAAGGATGTCTCCCCAACAATTCTGGGTCGATTCCCAAGGACTTTCCGACCCTACGTACTTCGTCTTTAAAAATCATTCGCAAAGGCTCCACGATTTTCAACTTCATGAAATCTGGCAAACCTCCCACATTGTGATGGGATTTGATGGTGGCGGAAGGACCTCCATTGGCAGAAACAGATTCGATGACATCGGGATAAATGGTCCCTTGTGCCAACCATTTTACGGAAGTCAATTTGTGCGCTTCTTCATCGAAAACTTCGATAAAACAACGTCCTATAATTTTGCGTTTTTTTTCGGGATCCGAGACTCCTTTGAGTCCCTCTAAAAAACGACTCGAGGCATCCACTCCTTTGACATTCAAACCCATGCCTTCGTATTGGTCCAAAACGCTTTCAAATTCATTTTTGCGCAACAAACCGTTGTTGACAAAAATACAATGCAAGTTTTTCCCAATAGCCTTGTCTAAAAGGACAGCAGCAACTGTAGAATCGACTCCGCCTGACAAGCCCAAAACCACTTTGTCGCCCCCTACCTTTTCTCTGATAGCAGCCACGGTCGTTTCTACAAAACAATCGGGTGTCCAGGTCTGTTCAACAGCTGCAATGTCTACCAAGAAATTTTTCAACAAAGTCAGCCCATCGGTTGAGTGATACACCTCTGGATGAAATTGGATGGCATAGGTATCTTCTTCTTCAATTTTATAGGCTGCATGTTCAACATCGTGCGTGCTCGCAATACAGGTGTAATTTTCTGGCAAATGCAAGATGGTGTCAGAATGACTCATCCATACCTGGCTATCTTTTTTGATTCCATGAAACAAAATACTGTTAGAAGCTATATAAGACAAATGCGCCCTTCCGTATTCCCTTGTTTTGGAAGCACCAACTTCTCCTCCAAAAAAGTGTGCTAAATATTGAGCACCGTAACAAACTCCTAAGAGAGGTATCTTCCCTTTTATTTTTGACAAGTCTGGCTGAGGCGCCTCTGAGGAGCGAACCGAATGTGGGCTTCCTGAGAGAATGACTGCTTTGTAATCTTCTACATCAACTTTTACACTGTTGTAGGGATGTATTTCGCAATAGATGTTGAGTTCTCTGACTCTACGCGCTATGAGCTGGGTAAATTGCGATCCGAAATCTAGAATAAGTACTTTTTGTTGCATGCGCAAAAATAGCACTAAATTCACAAAAGTGGCTTGTATTTTTTAAAAAAAACAAGGAAAACCCCAGAACGAAAAACACCATTTGCTAAGCTTTATACCAACGCGCATATTTGAGGTAATTTTCAGCAATTCGGTGAATTTCTCCATGCAGTAATTCTTCACTGATGTCTTTGATTTTTTTTGCAGGAACTCCTGCATACACACTTCCAGACTCTACATGTGTTCCTTTGGAGAGAACAGCCCCTGCTGCTATGATGCTATTGCTCTCTATTACACAATCGTCCATCACTATGGCTCCCATCCCGATCAACACATTGTCGTGGATTGTACAACCGTGGACAATGGCATTGTGCCCTACAGAAACGCTATTGCCAAGCGTTGTTGGGTGTTTTTCAAAAGTAGCGTGAATGACCGCACCATCTTGTATGTTTACCTTGTTGCCCATTTTGATATAATGCACATCACCGCGAACCACGGCGTTGTACCATACGCTACAGGAATCTCCCATTACAACCTCTCCAACAACCACAGCATTTTCTGCAAAAAAACAATCTTTTCCATAGCTAGGACGGTGTCCCCTTACTTCTTTTTCAATCATACAACTCCCTTTTAATTTGAAAACAACACACTTAAAAGTGTTTTAAGAATTCATAAAAATAATCAATTTTACAATGAAATTCCTTGAGGTTTTAATGGTTTTTCAGTTTCGATTTGAAAATTCCTAAAAACACTCCAATATATCTGCCTATTTTCTGTAATTTGGATCACCAATTGAAACGGTACTATGAGAACAATTTTCTTTTTTTTGTTGATTCCTTTCCTCCTTTTTTCTCAACAAAAACTGACCTTAGAAGAAATTTGGCGTGGAATATTTCGAGTCATTGAGAAATGCATACCTTCGAAAAAAACTAAAATCTAATTTATGTCCCCCACATCCAACAGCCCAGCTTCTTCAAAAGAACTTTTCGGACAACCTATCGGTTTGTACGTTTTGTTTTTCACCGAAATGTGGGAACGATTTTCCTATTATGGCATGCGGGCTATCCTCGTATTGTACCTCGTACAAAGCACTACGGAGCCCAACGCAGGTTTAGGGTGGTCCAACGGTGAAGCCTTAGAACTCTATGGGTGGTATACCATGCTCGTCTACGTAGCTTCCATTCCCGGTGGATGGATTGCCGATAGGGTTTTAGGCCAGAAAAAAGCAGTGATTTGGGGTGCTGTCTTGTTGGTCTTTGGTCACAGCATCTTGGCCATAGAACAACTGTGGGCTTTTTATACCGGACTTGGATTAATTATTGCGGGAGTTGGCATGTTGAAACCCAACATCTCTACCATGGTCGGAGGCTTATACAAAGAAGGAGACATCCGCCGAGACAAAGGATTTACCATTTTTTATATCGGCATCAATGTGGGTGCTTTTCTTTCGAGTCTTGTGGTGGGCTATGTAGGAGAAATTTACGGATGGCATTACGGATTTGGACTGGCTGGAATCTGCATGTTCTTGGGATTGTTCCAATTTATTATTGGTCAAAAACACTTGCTCGGTGTGGGTGATTTCTTGGGCAACAATCAAGAAACCCAAGCCGTGATGAAGAACCCATTGACTAAAATTGAAAAAGACAAAATCGCGGTGTTGATCCTGTCCTTTCTAATGGTGATTGTATTCTTTGGCGCTTTTGAGCAAGCTGGCGGCTTGATGAACCTCTACACCAAAGAAAAAACGAATCGGATACTGATGGGCTGGGAAATTCCTGCCTCTTGGTTCCAATCTTTAAACGCCTTTTTTATCATTACTTTAGGAACCTTGACAGCTGGCTTTTGGGCCACTCGAAAACGCAAAGGAAAAGAAGCTTCTTCGCTGTTTAAAATGATCGTTGGCTTGGTTATTATGGGGCTTGGATTTTTATTTATGACAGCCGCTGCACTCGAGTTTGAAAGCCATGGCTCATCGGCCATGTACTGGCTTGTCTTTGCCTACTTGTTTCATACTTTGGGTGAATTGAGTCTCTCTCCCGTCGCATTGTCTTTTGTGACCAAATTGGCGCCTGCAAAATACGCTTCTCTGATGATGGGCTTGTATTTTGCGACCACAGGGATTGGAAACAAAATAGCAGGCCTTTTAGGAGAATCCGCTTCTGAGTTTGGAGAAGTTTCTATTTTTACGGCGATTGCCTTCTTTTGCATTCTCTTTGGAATCTTTATCAACTTGTTTTTGAAAAAACTTAAAACACTGACCCACGGTGCTGAAGACCAAGAAATTTAACAACCCTAGCACGTAACAACACCATCAAACACCACCTCCTTTCATGAAAAAAAATACAACTGACCAATTTTTCGAATCCAATGTATTAGGACATCCTAGTGGATTGTATGTTTTATTTTTTACAGAAATGTGGGAACGTTTTTCCTACTACGGCATGCGCGCCTTGTTGGTGATGTTTTTCACTACCTCTCTGATAGAGGGCGGCTGGAACTGGCCTCGAGAACATGCCATGGCCATCTTCGGTTCCTATGTTGGCTTGGTCTACCTTTCAACAATGTTAGGCGGGTATTTTGCGGATAAAAAAATCGGTTACCGATGGGCCGTGCTCATTGGTGCTTTGTTGATGTCTTTAGGACATGGTGCTATGGCCTTAGAAACGCCATTTTTTATCTATACAGGGCTGACCTTATTGGTCTTTGGAAGCGGTTTTTTCAAACCCAACATGACCTCAATCATCTCAGAGATGTACAAAGACCGTCCTGAAAAGAAAGACGGAGCCTATACCCTCTTCTACATGGGGGTAAATGCCGGCGCCTTTTTTGGTATTTTACTATGTGGTTACTTGGGAGAAAAAGTGGGTTGGAGTGTCGGTTTTGGACTAGCGGGAATTTTTATGCTCTTTGGGTTGATTCAATTTTGGCTTTCACAAAGTATATTTGGTGACATCGGTCTCAAACCATCCGCAAAGAAAAAAGAGCTGATCAAATCTCCAAATAAGGACAACAGCAAACCGAACCCCTTTCCTAAATGGCAGTTGGCACTCATCGCAATCACAACTGTATTGGGCTTGTCTTGGCTTATTTTTGAACCCGTAGCATTGATCTCCGAAGGAACAATCAATATTTTTAATTTTGAAATTTTTGGAATGCAAGGAAACAATGCAACCATCCTATTTGCATTGGTCTTGTTTTTATTTTTGTTGATTTACCGAATTCGAAAATACGACCCCATAACCAAAGAAAAGATGATTGCTGTTTCCTTTTTTGGCTTTTTGACCATTTTCTTTTGGGCAATTTTTGAACAAGCCCCGGGTACTTTGACCATTTTTGCGAGAGATTATACCGACCGAGTGTTAGAGGGCAATGCGAGTATTATTTTCCTTATCATTGATGCTTTGATGACCTTTGTTCCCTTAAGCATCATCACTGGGGTACTCTACCTGCTATTCAAACAAACCTTTGAAAAATACGCTTTGGCGAACCTCGTACTGAGCCTTAGTTTTGTAATGCTATGGGGCATCGCTCTTTGGAAATTGATGAAAGACATTTATTCTGCAGGGTACCTTTCTTTGTCAGACAGTACCCTGGACTTCTTGGCAATTGAAAAAGTCACTGAAAGCTTAACGGAAATACAAGCATCTTGGTTTGGCATACTCAATTCTCTGTTTATAATCACCTTAGCACCACTGTTCTCTAAATGGTGGGAAAGCAAGCACAACCCTTCTGCAAATGTAAAATTTGGAATGGGCATGTTTTTGTTGGGCTTGGGAATGGCATGCGTGGCAATCGGAGCCAACGGCATCGAGCCGGGAGCAAAAAGCGCTTCGGTGGGCATGATCTGGTTGGTATTGGTCTTTTTCTTTCACACCATGGGAGAACTCTGTATTTCTCCTGTCGGTCTTTCTTATGTAAGCAAACTCGTACCGCCAAGAATGATTGCTTTTATGTTTGGCGTATGGTATTTGGCTGTTGCCATCGGAATGAAAGGAGCTGGAAAATTCGGTGAAAATATCGATAAGATTGCCGACCAAAACGGCATCAGTTATTTCTTTTGGATTTTGACAATCGTCTCCCTAATTATGGGGTTGATTGCGATTGCTTTTCAACCTGTGATCAAAAAGTACATGCACGGCGTTCGGTAGTTAAAAACAAGAGCGTATTTAAAATAATATTCGTAAATTGAAGCCTAAACAACTCAAAATTGCATCGGTCTCATTACCTTTCCATCAAATGAAAAAATTTTTTTTATTGTTTTTATTTTTAGGAGTCTTCGCTGAGATAGATGCGCAAGAAATCAATTGGATTTCTTTTGAAGAGGCCATTTCTCAAAACAAAAAGACACCCAAACAGTTTTTGATTGACGTATACACGGATTGGTGTGGTTATTGCAAAAAAATGGACCGAAACACTTATGCCTTTGCTCCTATTGCGTCGTATATCAACGAAAATTTTTATGCTGTCAAATTGAATGCAGAGCAAAAGCAAGAAATCCATTACTTAGAAAACACCTTTCGATTTGTCGCACAAGGCAGAAGAGGATACCATGAATTTGCCTCCGCCTTACTGCAAGGAAAAATGAGCTACCCAAGTACGGTTTTTTTGAGCAAAGAAGAAACATTGCTGACGAGAATTCCTGGCTACCTAAACACCACTCTCATGGAACAACTGTTGGTTTATTTTGGGGAATACAAGTACGAAAACCAAGAGTGGACTGCTTTTCAAAAAGAGTACAAAAGCAATTGGTAACCTGAAGCATGCCTTCCTTCTTTGTCACTCCTAAAAGTCTTATTCTTTAAAGCTTGTAAACACCTCGTTTGACCAATTCAAAAATAATGCTGGCTTCCATTTTAGAATCTTCCAATCCACGGTGTTTCTCTAGCTTCGGTGTTTCAGGAAACAAAAGATCCCAGGCCTCTTGTGCTTTTGGCCATTTGAATCCGAAGGGTCCTTGTATTTTAAAAAAAGAAGCGCTTTCTTTCATCGGACAGGGTACAGGAGCACCCAAATCAAATCCATTTTTTTCTAAAAAAGAACTGTCAAATTCGCGGTTCCAAGCAGTCACTCTTCCTTTAAATGGCGTCAATAAACTTTGAATCTCATCCGTATAACAAGCAAGTGGTTTTGCATTTCGAACCTCATCAATGTGCATGTAACCGTTTTCAAAAATCCAAGCCTTCCGGTGTTTGGCTTTTAGTTCAGGATGCTTGAATAGCTGGTCAAAAAGAGGCGTAATCTCTCCCGTATCCAAGTCCAGCTTGACAATTCCCAATTCCAAAATATGGTCTGAATGTACGTTCAAACCCGTTGTTTCAATGTCTAAAACCAATAGTTCCTTTTTCATGAGTGTTCTTGTTGTTTTGTGATGTATCTCAATACCTGCATGAGAGCTGTTTTATTCCAAAATCAAAGCCACCGTTTGCATTCGTTGGATTTTTTGAGTGGGGGTTTCTACAAATTTTGGCACGTAATAAATTTCCTTTGGGAGTTCGTACTTGGACAAATCCACACCTTTCAAAAGGGATGCAATGCGCTGTTTTGAAGCAGTTTTTTCTCCCTTTCCCTCAAGGAGTAAGACCACTTTTTGACCTAAAATAGAATCGGGAATCCCTGCAATAAAAAAGCGTTGGTCAAAACAGGGTGCGAGCTTTGATTCTATTTGTTCGGGAATCAATTTTACCCCGCCGCTATTGATCACACTGTCAAAACGCCCGAGCCATTCAAATTCAGTTGGAGAGTGGAGAGCGACAAGGTCGTTGGTTTTCAACAATGAGTCAGCGCACCAGGGAAACGCAATTGTCAAACAAGCTCTTTCGTCCAAAGCAATGGAAACACCGGGCAAGGTACGATAATAGGATCCGTATTCGGTATTTAAAAAGTTGAGCTTTTTGACTGCGATGTGGGAGCAAGTTTCCGTCATGCCATAAGTCGCATAAACCTCTGTAGAACACTTTTGAAGTTGCCGTTCCAAATCTTTGGAAACAGGAGCTCCTCCAACAATCAATTGCTTGACCATGGAAAGGTTTTTCAAGCTAGAATTGAGTTGAAGCGGCACCATAGCTGCAAAGTCATAGGATTTGGTCAGGTTCTTTAAGGGATTTGAGTTCATGGGAGCTAGGTCCAAATGCCAGCCCAAGACCAATGCGCGAACCCACATCATTTTTCCGGCAATGTAGTTTGGAGACAAACAAAGCAAGGCTGTGGATTGAGCTCCCAACCCAAAAAAGGACCCCGTTGCCTTGGCAGATGCCGCCATTGCTTGTTTTGAGAGTCGAAGCTCTTTTGGAATTCCTGTAGCGCCGGATGTTTGAAGGTCGATATAAGAATTCCCATCAAACCATTGCTTTAAAAAATCTGCACTTTCCTCGGAAAGACTTTCGACAAAAGCAAGCAGTGCTTCTGGGGTTTGAAAAGCGCGTTCTTGAAAGTGAAATTCCTTGTGAAAATTAGTCAAGTCCATCTGTACTGTTGGTATTGGAAACGGAAAAAACACCCGTCAATTTATTTTGCCAATCTGTCCATTGGTATTTTTTTGCAAACACATAAATCAAGAAAGGATAGAGTACCACTACAGGAAAAAACATTTGCCAGCCGACGGAAGGTTCAGAAACATCTATGAACAAGGCCTGTGTTTGGAAAACACTCCAATCCGTTGTGACAAACAACGCAGCGACGATGTTGTTGGCAGCATGAAAACCCAAAGCCAACTCTGTACCCGCATCCATCAACGTAAAAACTCCCAACAGAAGTCCGGTACCGATGTAATAGACCATGGTGATGCTACCCAATTTTTGAACTTCGGGATTCATCCCGTGCAGCAACCCAAACAAAACCGAAGTGACCAACAATGGAAACCAGCGATTTTGAGCCAAAACGCCAATACCTTGCATCAAATAACCTCGAAACAACAACTCTTCTGCACTGGTTTGCAAAGGCAAAAACAACAAGGAAATCAAAACCAATACAAAAAAAGGCACCGGTTTGAAATTCCAAACATAATTTTCAGGACTGACGGAAATTCCTATAACAATGACAAAAATCGAAATTGCGGCCCATAGTCCAAATGAGAATAAAACACGTTGGATTGCGATGTCTTTTTTTGAAGTGATGATATCTTTGAACCGCAACTTGTGCAAGTATTTGACCGATAGGTACAAGGCGCCAAGAACAGCCACAAAAGAAAGTAGCATCAAAAACAAATACAGGTTGGAATCAATCCCGATATTTAGAAAGTGGTCAGCAGCTGCTTTTTGAAACTCGAAGCTGTCAAAATCCACTGCCATCAAAGCCACCAAGAGCAGTGGAAAACTGCCTATTTGACTGGCAATGAACACTATTAAAAGTGTCAAGAGGTAGCGCCACCAATTTGTTTTTCCTTTGCAAGCATTTTGTAAAAAATTCATTTGTGGCTTTTAAAAATTAAGTTCTTTTTTGATCCTTTCGAAATCCCATTCTTTCTGAGAATTGCAATACAAAGCTCCCTGATCGACAAGCAAAGGAGCATCGAAATTGTTTGTAAACAGGCTTCCTGTCCCCAAACCTTGTGGCAGTTTGGTATTCAAAGTACTCGTCCATTGTGCAATGGCATTCAACCCGATGTTGCTCTCCAAAGCGGAGGTAACCCACCAAGCAATCTGGTGCTTTTCAGCAATGGAAATCCATTCTTCACTCCCTTGTATGCCTCCGAGCAAACTGGGTTTGAGAATGATGTATTGGGGTTGGATCTCTTGAAGAAGTTGTTCTTTTTTGTCTTTTGAAAAAACACCGATCAGTTCTTCGTCTAAGGCGATGGGCAAAGGGGTGTTTTTACAAAGAGCTGCCATGGCTTCGGGTTGTCCTTGTCGAATCGGTTGCTCGATTGAATGGAGGTCATATGCCGCCAAGCGTTTTAATTTCTCCAACGCGTCTGAAGGAGAAAAGGCACCATTGGCATCAACACGCAACGTTATTTGGTCGGCAGAAAAACGCTTTCGTATGGAAGACAACAACGCACATTCTTTTTCAAAATCAAGCGCTCCTATTTTCATTTTAAGCGTTGCAAAGCCCTGCTCTAATTTTTCTTCTATTTGGGCTTTCATAAATTCTGTATCCCCCATCCAAATCAATCCGTTGATCGCAATGGACTGTTTCTTTTTTACAAATCCTGTAGAATAAAGTTCAAAGGGTGTGGGGGCATTTAAAGACAAAAATGCTTGTTCCAATCCAAATTGAAGGGATGGATAAGCTTGAAGCTTTTGCAACAGTTGTTCTTTTCCGAGGTGAATGTGTGCACAAGTCCAGGCCAACTTGTCTTCATAGTCTGGCAGGTCGTCGGAACTCAAGCCTCTAAAAACAGCACATTCTCCAATTCCTTGACGGACTGTGTCTTTCAAATAAATAAAAAAAGTTTCTTTGGTTTTTAGCACACCTCTTGAGGTTCCGCTTGGCCTTTTAAAATTCAGAAGGTATTTCCTGTAGTGGGCTGTAATCATTGGGTCATTTCTAAAAAAATGGAAGCTTGCAAGCATTACAATTCAAGACTCGATCTGATCTGAAGTAAAAACTAGCATGGTCTAAAAAAGGATTTTTTTATCTCATTTTTATTTGTTTTAAAAAGTAAAGATACTGTTAATTTCAACTTGTTTTGCAAACTTATTGAAGCTGTTTTTCATTTTACAAAAACAGTTCACAAAGACGTTGGAAGCACAAAAAAACGACCCGTTTTTAGCAGGTCGTTTGAGTTAAAAGTATTTTTCTAGTTTAGTGAGCTCCAAAAGCGTATTGAATTCCAGAGACGAACACCAAAGTGTTTTGCATCTGGATTCCCGTCACATTTTGAGCCAAAGGAATACCGACTTCCGTTCCAAAACGCAATCCCTTTAAGGGTCCTTTGAACAGCGCGTAGTTGAAACCTAAGAAAATATCCGATGCAGTTTTTCCAGAATTGGCTGGATTGAAGACTGGAGTCATCGATTTGTCGGACATACTAGGCATTTCACCCATATTATCCATAGCAGACATCCCAATCTTAGAATCTTTCCCTTTGGTGCTTTGAAGCTGAAGGTGCTTGATTCGAAGCGAAACACTTGCTTGTTTAGAAAAAGAAAATGCCCCCCAAAGACTGCTATTCCAAATATCTCCCAAGGTGTAACCTTCTAAATTCTCACCCATACGCGTCAAATACGTCGACTGGAAACCATAGGAAAATTGGTCGAATTGTTTAAGGTAGGTAAACCCGAAATTGGTATCCCAAGTTCCACTTCCCAATTGCATGGGGTAGCCCAAGCGTTTGCCATCTGCTTTTGTTTCTTCCAAACTTCCCACAGGAACTGACACACCGATGTTAAGGAGCATCGATCGACGGTCTTTGTTGAACAGTTGGAACAAGGCACCGACTTTCAAATCACCAAAACCTTGAGACTCCATGCTCATAGTTCCCATCATTTTCTTGCTGGTCATCTCATTACTAAGAAATTTGGCCATCGCTACCAAGGTCAATCTGTCTGTAGGAGCATACATAATACCCAACATGTGCATTTGCATCGACATGTCTTGAGGCACCATCATGTACTCGTTGAATAATTCAGAATTTTCAATTGTTTTGGAGCCCTTGAGCATGCCTTCCATTTGCATGTCCATCAAGCGGTAAGAGGCCATCCATTCGCCTTTGTGGTGCACGTGGTCGCCCATGACCCCGAGAGGTGCATGTCCGTCCGCTCGCGAAGAAGTCCATGGTGAAGATTGGGCGAAGGCGAGAGTTGACATTGCGATGGTAAAAAAAGTTGTCAATTTTATTTTAAAATTCATTTTTGTTTTTGTTTTAATACTCGTTTTAAAATCTCAACAAGGAGATTTCTATTAAAGACTCAGCAAACTTAAGAAACCCCATAGGCGCCTAAAAGCATTGTCTTTATTTGTGTAAATATGTATTCGATACGCATTGAATAAAAGCAGTGTCGAAAACCGTTTTAAACTCAATTTGCTACTCATATTTTTGAATAAAATCCATTCCACAAATAAGCCGAAGACTTTTAAGTGTACTGGAAATCAGGCATGGAAAGAGAAAGGTATCGGAGGTCGCAACAAGCAAGAAAAATAGGTGCTAGGTTTCCAAGGTGGACTGTGCCATTCATTTTTGGTCACGTTTTTTGGGCGCGAAAGGACGATAGTTTCATAAGAAACCGGAGCGACCGGGTATTTGCTAAAGTCTATTTGAGGTGCGCTTTTTTGATGTTGGTGGCTGTCGTCAGAATGTTGAACACTGAGATTTTTTTGGAGTTGTTTCTTAAGGTAACACTTCCCATTACATGCCAATGCAGGACGTTCCCTGTTTTCGCACAAGACAGCGACGATATGAGCTTTATTGGCAGAATATTCTAGCACCGGCAAAAGAGGTCGTAACATGGCCAGCAGGTACAAGCAATAAAAAAACAAGGCTGCGAACTCTTTTTTCATAGGTTTTGAAAATCGGTGACAAAAATATACTTTTTAATGCACTTAAAAAAGCTGACCCAAACCAAATAAGAGGGCAAACAAAAAAGTGCTCAATGCCAATTTTTTCAATTCTGGATCCAAGTCTTTTGGATCGTTGCTTCTTCTGACAACAAGTCCGTGCTTGGCAATGGGCAAAAAAGCGCTTAAAAACAAAAATTGATAAGGGGATTGGAAGTCTAGCAGGACATAGACAGTCGCTGAAGAAAAAGCCAATAAAAGGAGTATCTCATGGTATGATTTGGCTTTGTCTGCACCCATTTTCACAACCAGTGTGTTTTTTTGGGAGCGCAAATCGGAAGCGCGGTCTCGCATGTTGTTGAGATTCAAAACACCGACACTTAAGAAACCGATGGCACAAGCAGGAAGGATGTCAAGGGCGTAAAAGCTTTTTACTTGTAAGAAAGCACTTCCCAAAACACCCAGAAGACCAAAGAACAAAAAAACAAAAAGATCTCCAAACCCACTGTAACCATAAGCATTTTTCCCCATGGTGTATTTGATAGCCGCCAGAATACTGGCGATTCCGAGCAATAAAAAAAGAACCGAATGATAAAAATCACCATCTCCGAAAGAGATATAAATCAATACCAATGCCAAGACAAAGGTAACGAGTGCAGTAATCGAGATGCCCCACAACATTTGCTGTGGTTGGATGTTCCCACTTTGCAACGCTCTTTTGGGACCAATCCTCTCTGCATTGTCTGTCCCTTTGACGCCGTCACCATAGTCGTTTGCAAAATTAGAAAGCACTTGAAATCCGACGGTTGTCAAAAAAGCCAACAAGACAATTTTCCATGAAAACTCTCCGTGTTTGGCCGCCAAAAAAGTGCCCGTAACGATTCCCGATAAGGACAAAGGCAAAGTTCTCAGTCGTGCCGCTTCAATCCAATGTTTTCCCTGTGTGGTGCTTTTTTTTGTTTGCATGTTTTTTTACTGTTTTCTATGAGATAACACCGGACCCAAGCAATTCTTCTCCTGCATACCAAGCGACAAACTGTCCTTCTGTAATTGCAGATTGGGGGCTTTCAAAAGCCACATACATACCCGTACTCACTTTGTAGAGAGTGGCTTTTTCCAGTTTTTGACGGTAGCGAATGCGCGCTTTTACGCACATTTCTTCTCCGTCTTTTAAAGACAAATCTTCACGAATCCAATGCAACTCTTCATTGCTCACGAACAAAACGTTTCTAAACAAGCCTGGGTGTTGCTTGCCTTCTCCTGTGTAAATGGTGTTTTCTTTTACGTCGGTTTCAATTACGAACAAGGGTTCCACCGTCCCTCCTACCGCCAACCCTTTGCGTTGGCCTTTGGTAAAATAATGGGCTCCCTGGTGTTTGCCCATGATTTTTCCGTCGGAAATAGCGTAGCTGTATTTGTCAGCGAAAAAAGCGAGTTCCGCTTCTTTGTCGGCAAAGTCAGGCGGGGTTCTTTTGTAGATATCTGATGTTGAGGGAATATCGACAATGAGGCCTTCTTTGGGTTGTAATTTTTGTTGTAAAAAATCGGGCAATCGAACTTTTCCGATAAAACAAAGGCCCTGAGAATCTTTTTTCTCTGCCGTTACCAATTTTTGTGCATTCGCAATTTTACGAACTTCCGGTTTTGTCAATTCTCCAATAGGAAACAAGGCTTTGGATAGCTGTTCTTGCGAAAGTTGGCACAAAAAATACGACTGATCTTTGTTGCTGTCTCTTCCAGAAAGGAGTTGGTAGGTTTGCATTGTTTCAGATGTGAGTGTCCCTTTTCTGCAATAATGCCCTGTCGCAACAAAATCGGCTCCAAGTTCCATTGCAATCTTCATAAAAACATCAAATTTGATTTCACGGTTGCACAAAACATCTGGATTGGGTGTTCTCCCCAACTCGTATTCACGAAACATATAATTTACGATTCGCTCCTTGTACTGTTCGCTTAAATCGACGACTTGGAAGGGGATGCCTAATTTTTCAGCGACAAGCATCGCATCATTGCTGTCCTCAAGCCATGGACATTCGTTGGAAATGGTCACCGAATCGTCGTGCCAATTTTTCATAAACAAGCCGATTACCTCATAGCCTTGTTGCTGCAATAGATACGCAGCCACACTGCTATCAACACCTCCTGAAAGCCCTACTATGACACGTTTCATTTCTTGTAAATTTAAGGTTACAAAGATAGGCAATTGGACCTTAGTTCAAAAGCGGGTTTCAAAGATTCTGAAGGTTTTTGTTGTGTGCAGAAATAGCAAGAAGAAAGTGCCATTTTCTCAGTTGGATTTTCTTTTCTTGGGCAATGGCGGAAAAGGCTCCCATTAAAAATAAGCAGGTAAAAAAACGGAATGTTGTTTTCATATCAAGTGATCATTTGCACGTAGTATTTACAAATACGCATTTTTTTTTGCAGAACATTCAATACAATCCGATTCTAGGAAAGCGCCGTTTCGAATCAGTGCAAAATTTTAAACAGCAACTCTTTTAGCAAATCTCTTTGAGAAATGGTGGCTCCCACACCTTTGCTTTTGACGTCAGCTTCCCTGAGATAAGCGATGATTTGAGATACTTTTCGCATGGGGTAATTGCGAGACGCCATGACATAATCATCTACAAAATAAGGACTTACCCCTAATTTCTTCGCGACATTCCCTTTTGATTTGTCGAGTAAACCATGGTACAAAAACAACTGCGTAAAATAGCTGTTCAACAAAGAAATGGTCATGACTGTTGGGTTGCTTTTCGGGTTGTTGGAAAAGTAATTGATTATTTGATTGGCTTTGACTGTGTTTTTGACCCCAATCGCTTTTCGCAATTCAAAATTATTAAAGTCTTTGCTGATGCCGATGTTTTCTTCGATGTGGGCTGGATTGATGCAGGTTCCTTCAGGAAGAATCAAAACAAGCTTGTCCAATTCATTGCTGATTTTACTCAAATTGGTTCCCAAAAACTCGACCAACATCTGGGCAGCCTTGGGTTCCATTTGGTAATTTTTACCGTTCAATACCCGGCGAATCCAGTCAGCCACCTGGTTTTCATACAATTTCTTGCTCTCAAAGACAAGACCACTTTTGGAGATGGCTTTGTGCAATTTCTTACGCTTGTCTAAGGTTTTGTATTTGTAATTGAACACCAATACTGTTGACGGTTGCGGATTTTCAGCATAGGAGGCGAGTTTCTCAATGCTTCGAGAAAGGTCTTGGGCTTCTTTGACGACAATCACTGTTTTTTCGGCCATCATCGGGAAACGTTTGGCATTGGAAACAATCTCTTCTACTGATACATCCCTTCCGTACAAGACCATTTGGTTGAACCCTTTTTCTTCTTCAGTCAAGACATTATTTTCGATGTAGGTGGAAATTTTATCGATGTAATAGGACTCTTCACCCATCAAAAAGTAAATGGGTTTGGTTTGCCCATTTTTGATAGCTGCTACAATTTCATTTACTTGGTTCATATCGTTGATTTGGCTTTCAAAGGCCTGTATTGGAAAAAATGGCTCGAAAGATGCATGTACATGAACCCATTGCATCTGTCGAAAAATCCTTAGTTTTGTGCTATGACTGTGTTGAACTTGCCTTTTTACAAATTCAAAATCAAAAGTAGCGAAAATAAGCGACTCCTATTTGATGCAATCCGAAAAAAATATGTGGTCCTGACTCCTGAAGAATGGGTGCGTCAGCACTTTGTATGTTATTTAATAGAAGAAAAGAAATACCCTGCTTCCTTAATTGCCGTCGAAAAACAAGTGACGGTAAACAATTTAAAAAAAAGAACCGATATTTTGATTTTCAATCGGGAGGGACGTCACGAAATTGTGGTCGAATGCAAAGCACCATCGGTGCCCATTACCCAAAGTACTTTTGACCAAATTGCACGCTACAACTTAAAACTAAAGGCCAACTACTTGGTTGTTACCAATGGCCTCAGTCATTTTTATTGCCAAATGGACTTTAAAAACAAAACCTACTTATTTTTAGACGACATTCCTTCTTATCAATGATTTTTTTCTCGCTACTTTAACAAGAGCAAACAGGCAAAGAGTCGCAAAATTAAAGTAAATTTGCAGGTGCCTTCTCTATTTTGAGTACTTGTATTTCACTTCAAGTATACGAACAATTACTTGGCAGATAGGCTTCTTTAAAAATCACATTGCACTCATTGGATTTATGAAAATCGCTGTAGTTATTTTGAACTGGAATGGAAGAAAGTTGTTGGAGACTTTTTTACCTTCACTAGTGCGCTACAGTAAGGAAGCAAGCCTATACGTAGTGGACAATGCTTCTAAAGACGATTCGGTTTCATTTATCAAGACAAATTTTCCGGAAGTTCAAGTGGTTGTCAATACAGAAAATGGAGGATTTTCCAAGGGCTATAACGAGGCTTTGAAACAAATTGACGCCAGTATTTACGCCTTGGTCAATTCGGATGTGGAAGTGTCGGAAAACTGGCTTTCCCCGGTTATTGAGGAGTTTCAAAACCACCCTTCCACAGGTATTGTACAGCCAAAAATCCTGGATTATAAAAACAGAGATACTTTTGAGTATGCAGGAGCTGGAGGAGGCTTTTTGGATGCATTGGGTTATCCCTATTGCCGAGGACGTATTTTCAATTCCTTGGAAAAAGACCGAGGACAGTTCGATGATTCCATCTCCATACAATGGGCTTCGGGTGCTTGTTTTTTTATCAAAAAAAGCATTTTTCAAGAATTGGAAGGCTTCGACGAAGATTATTTTGCACACCAAGAAGAAATTGATTTGTGTTGGAGAACTTTCAACTTAGGGCATGACATACGCTATGTAGGAGCTTCGACCGTTTACCACGTAGGTGGTGCTACACTGCAAGAAAGCAATGCGTACAAAACTTTTTTAAATTTCAGAAACAGCTTGTATTCTTTGGTAAAAAACCTTCCTTCTGACAAAGTGTTGCAATTGGTTTTCATTCGAATGTGTTTGGACGGCATCGCAGGGATTCGCTTTGTCATACAAGGCAGGCCAATTCATACAATCGCCATTTTAAAATCACACATCAGTTTTTATAGGAATGCAAAAAAAATGTTTGCTAAGAGAGCGAACTCAAAACATAAACAAAAATTTTTTCAAACAAAAAGCATCGTTTGGAGTCATTTTGTGATGAATATCCGAAAATGGAACAAACTTGTTTGAGCAATCCAAAGCAAGTGTATTTGAGCAACTACAAAATATCCAAACTTCCTTTGCCTTTTCGCAATATTTGAGGGGTTTCTTCTGTAAGGTCTATGACCGTAGAAGCCAGATTGTCACCATAGCCTCCGTCAATGACTAAGTCCACCTGGTGTTTCCATTTTTCGTAAATCAATTCTGGATCCGTGGTGTACTCCAACAAAGCGTCTTCGTCATGTATGGAAATGGAGACGATGGGGTTTCCCAAAAGACGGACCAGCTCCAAGGCAATTTGATTGTCAGGAATCCGAATGCCGACCGTTTTTTTGTTTTTAAACGCATTTGGCAGGGTTTTGCTCCCTGGTAGAATAAAAGTATAGGGACCCGGCAAGGCTCGTTTCAAAATCTTGAACGTTTGGGTGTTAATCTGTTTTACGTAGTCTGATAGGTTGCTCAGGTCTTTGCAAATAAAAGAAAAATTGGCTTTTTCCAATTTGACGCCTTTGAGCTGGGCTATTTTTTTGAGCGCTTTTGGCTGAGTGATGTCACAGCCCAAACCGTATACAGTATCCGTAGGATAAATAATCAAACCTCCTTTTTTCAAAACAGCCAATGCCTTTTGGATTTCCCTTGGGTGGATGTTATCTGGATATATTTTGATGAATTCTGACATAAAAAAAAAGCGATTTACACAAAAGTAAGTATTAAATCCAAAAATTACTCAAATTGGTTTGCTTATTTTTGGGTGCTATGAAACCAACTGATTCCTTAGAACCGTTCTCAAAAACAAAAGCACAATACCAAGGTTTTATGGACACTCCTTCCCTTTTTTTAGGCACTGGATGTTATGTAAAACAACCGTTGTTTGCCTTTGAAAAAGTTTCGCCTTTAAAAGGGGAACTCCAAGAACTCAAAAAGAATACGATGCTCGGCAAACGTGCTGAATTATTTTTCAAACAACAGATAGAAGGCTCCAAAGACTACAAAGTCCTGGCTGATGGCATTCAGGTTTTCAAAGACAAACGAACAGTTGGCGAATTGGATTTTATCGTCCAACATCGAAAAAGTTTGGAGGTCTTTCACACCGAACTCACCTATAAATTTTACGCATACGACCCCAACATTACTGCCGCAGCAATTGAGAAATGGATAGGTCCCAACAGAAAAGACACACTGGTCCAAAAGCTTGAGAAATTAAACACACGTCAGTTCCCACTACTCTATACCAAAGAGACCCAACTAAGATTCAAAAAGCTCGGCTTGCCCCTCGATGGAATTGCACAAAGATTGGTTTTCAAAGCACAATTGTTTGTTCCAGAAAACACCGTGCTATCTCTATTTCCCGAATTTAACAAAAATGCCATTCGAGGCAATTACATGCGTTTGGAAGCATTGACAAACAAGATTTCAAGCAATTCAAGGTTTTACCTCCCAAAAAAACAAGATTGGATGCTTCCTGCAGAAAACAACAGAACCTGGCTGGCCTTTTCCGAAATTAAAAACGAACTTACAAACAGTTTGGATGTGCAAAAATCACGGATTGTTTGGTCTAAAGATGGTTCCGACAACTACAAAACACAACTGATCGTCTGGTGGTAAAAGACAGGCTTTCTTTTTAGTGAATTTTACAAATTCTGAGCTTTAGATTTCCTTCAAAAGAGTATATTTGTCAACTTTAATCAAACTTAAAACAAGACCTCCTATGTGGTACGAATGCAAAATAAAATACAGCCGAATTGACGAAGACGAACGCAGCAAGACCTTTAACCAAGCCTACTTGTTTGACGCGCTGTCTTTTACAGAAGCTGAGGCACGCGTAAACGATGAAATGAGGCAGTACATTTCTACCGAATTTAAAATCACCAACATCAAAGTGGCTAATTTTTCAGAAATCTGTCCAAATGAAAATGGAGACCGTTGGTTCAAGTGTAAATTTGTCTGTGCTACCTTAGACGAAGACAGCGGTACGGAACGCAAATCCAATGCCTATGTGTTGGTGCAAGCAAACGATGTAAAAGATGCATACGAGACCTTGGAAGCAAGTCTTACAGATACGGTCAGTAATTACGAAATCCCCAGTGTCGTCGAATCACCGATCTTGGATGTTTTTCCATACTACGACGGTCAAGAAGAAACGCCTAATGAAAAGACAGAGGAGTTGGAACCTTCAGAAGCTTGAAAAGTATCTAGGTGTAGTTGAAAGATTCAATTCCTGCTGAGGAGGTAAATCACATTCCAATTTTATAAAGGGTTAAAAAGCGCGAACAATTGCGACATTGCAGCGATTTGAAGCATCCGTGTTTCACCAAAAATTTAAAAACTCGGTTTGTGTAAATCAAAATTCCTAAAAGAAATAAAGGCACTTCTCGAATTACACACTTCCGTTTCACAAGGGAATGAGTAGTTTGTCAATAAGTTTCTTCGTAACTTTGCATGCTTATAAAACGATTCTCTATGTCTGAAGAAACGAGTACTGAAAAAAGAGTCGCAAAACCAAAGTGGCTCCGGGTAAAACTTCCTGTTGGAAAAAAATACACCGAGCTAAGAGGCTTGGTAGACAAATACAAATTGAACACTATTTGCGCGAGTGGCAGCTGTCCAAATATGGGCGAATGCTGGGGAGAAGGTACCGCAACCTTCATGATTTTGGGAAATATCTGTACGCGTTCTTGTGGTTTTTGTGGTGTCAAAACAGGCAGGCCGGAAACCGTGGAATGGGACGAGCCTGAAAAAGTAGCCCGGTCCATCAAGTTGATGAATATCAAACACGCTGTGATCACCTCTGTAGACAGAGACGATTTGAAAGACGGAGGCTCGATCATTTGGGAAGAAACCATTGCAGCCATTCGGAGAGCAAACCCCAAAACTACAATGGAAACCTTGATTCCTGACTTCCAAGGTATTGAAAAAAACATCGACCGCTTGATCAAAGCTGCACCTGAAGTGATCTCTCACAATTTAGAAACTGTGAGAAGGCTGACACGTGAAGTACGCATCCAAGCCAAATACGACCGAAGTTTGTCTGTTTTAAAATACTTAAAAGACCAAGGGCAAGCACGTACGAAATCCGGTATCATGCTCGGATTGGGAGAAACTGAAGAAGAAGTGGTACAGACCTTAAAAGATTTAGCCAAAGCGAAAGTTGACATCGTCACCATTGGTCAATACTTACAACCCAGCAAAAAAAACCTTCCTGTCAAAGAGTTCATTACTCCCGAACAATTTGAAAAATACAAGAAAATTGGTTTGGAACTTGGCTTCCGACATGTGGAAAGTGGCGCCTTGGTTCGCTCTTCCTACAAAGCTCAAAAACATTTGGAATAAACTTGTTGTGGCAGGATAATTGCCTCATTATTAAATAAAAACAGTGGTTTATTTTCCTTTATAAATTAAGTTTGGTTCGGTTTTAATACCCTGTATCGGCAGCGTTTTTTTGTGCAATTCCAAGTGTTTCCATCAGTCCTCCTGAAAGGCGTTATTTTGGAAGCCCAGCAAGTACAGTTTTTTCTTTGCCCGTGTCACTGCGGTATACAACCAACGCAAATATTCATGATTTTGACCTTCTGGCAAATAGGGCTGCTCGATAAAAACAGTATCCCATTGCCCTCCTTGAGATTTGTGACAGGTCATTGCATAGGAAAATTTGACTTGCAATGCATTGAAGTATTTGTTGTTTTTGACCTCCAGTAGTTTTTTGTATTTGGAGCGAATGTGTGGGTAGTCCTTGGAAACTTCCAAGTATAATTTGTTGGCATCTTCATAAGACAAAGAAGGACTTTCGGCAATCAGTGTATCCAACAGAAAGACGGTTTCAAAAGGAGGCTGAGCTGGGTAGTCAATCATCCGTATTTTTACTTCCGCAAAACGAAACCCGTAGAGTTCTTTGATTCCAAAAAGTTCCATAACTTCAAAAGTATCTCCGTTGGCAATGAAACTGATTTCAGAAGTGTCTTTCATCCAAAAGTAGTTGTTTTTGACGGCCATGACATGATCTCCCACAGAAATTTCTGATTCCAAATCTCGAATCTTGGTTCGGATCTGTTGGTTGTATTGGTTGGCTCTTTTGTTGGAGCGGACAATGATAGCCGTATCTTCTACCCCGTCGGCATCGTAAGCGCTCGTAATGGCATCTTGGATGTCGTAACTGTCTTCCAAACGGACAATATCACTGTAGGTCACATCAAATTTAAAATCAGTTCCCCCTCTACTGTCAAGGCGCTCACGAAGAAGGGTCGCGTTGGACAAGATTCCTGAACTTCGGTGTTGTCGCATGACTTCGTCCAACTCAATCAGGGAAACAGTTTTATTGTAGTGGTAAGATAATTTATCCTCGTCCAATGCAGGGCTCAATGCTAATTTTACAGGAGGCAACTGTGCGGTGTCTCCGATCAAAACCAATTTGCAATGGGCTCCTGAATACACATAAGAAATCAGATCGTCCAACAAAGAACCGTTGTCAAAAAGCTTGGAATTGTTAGTCGTATCTGGAACCATAGAGGCTTCATCTACAAAAAAAAGAGTATGGGTATGCTTGTTTACCTGCCGCACAAATTCCACACCGCCATTGGAGGTTTTTTTAGGATGGTATATTTTTTTATGAATGGTAAAAGCTTTCTTATCGGCGTAAAGAGAAATCACTTTGGCAGCTCGACCTGTCGGCGCCAACAAGACGTGTTTCTTTCCCACTTTCCACAAATTGTTGACCACCGTACTGATGCTGGTAGTTTTTCCAGTTCCCGCATACCCTTTCAATAAAAACAACCCGTTTTTGTCGCTGTCAAAAACAAAATCCGAAAACAGTTGCAACAGTTTTTTTTGAGTAGTTGTCGCATCAAATGGAAAGGATTTGACGAGTTCTTTGTAAAATTCCGAATTGCTTTTGATCATAACTGTAAATAAAGCGTAAAGATAGGGATTGATTTAAGGTTAAAAGTTTTTAACAATGAAAAAAAATTGTAGATTTGTGAGGTTGAATTATAAAAAAAATAAAAATGATCATTACTTTACTAGCTGGTATTTTAGGAGCCGTCCTAATTGCGATTTTAATCATGAAATACATCCCGTTAAAACTGCATTGGGTGGTCTCTCTAGTATTGATGAGTATCGCTGTCGTTCTAGGTTATGCCATATACAACAGTGTCATGGGACCGATTCGATTCAACGAAGAAAAAAAAGTGAGGTATGCGCAAGTAATTGAAAATTTGAGAATGATTCGCGATGCGGAAGAAGCTCATAAAACAATACGAGGATCTTATGAAAAAGATGGTGAAAAACTGATTCAATTTATTGATTCGGCACAATTTGCAATAACCAATACACGCAACGAAATTATTGAAGTAAACAAAGGAACCAAATGGCAACCCATTATGGTGGAAATTGAAAAAAAGGTAGTTGATACAACTGGATATGAGTCTGTAAAATCGTCCTTGTTTGCCGGAAGGAATTACACAAAAATGCTATCCGTCCCTGGGACTGACAAGAAATTTGAAATCAACACTGGGTTCATCCAAAAAGTAGCAGGGCTTCAAGTCCCTGTTTTTGAAGCCAAAATTGACAAAAAAAGCCTGCTATCTGACATGAACAGTTCTTTGGTCAATCAAGAATGTGAGGCCATTGGAGGAGATGAAGTAAAAGGCCCATTTCTTTCTGTTGGTTCTTTAGAAGAAGTAAACTCAAATGGCAACTGGCCTCCCTTTTATGATAAAAAGGCTCAATAACATACTTGACAAATCATTAGAAAATAATGATTTAAAAGAATCTTATCTATCCATCCAAATAAGTTTGGATGGATTTTCTTTTGCCGTCTACGACAGTCGTCTTGAAAAATACCTTGCATGGTCTTACTTCACACTCGAACTGCCTCAAAAAACACCTGAAAAATTGCTCGAAGCCCTCGAGGGCATCTACCAAGAAAACAACTTGCTCAACCACGCCTACAAAAAGGTGGTGGTGGTCCACCAAAACAATTTGTCCTGCTTGGTTCCAAACAACTATTTTGAGGAGGCACATATGAAGACATATCTCGAGCACACTGTCAAAGTATTGCCCAATGATTTTATCAGCCACGACCCTCTAAAAAACACCCCTACAAATGTTGTTTACATTCCATTTGTCAACCTCAACAACTTTTTCTTTTCGAAGTACGGCACTTTTGACTTCTACCACGCTTCTTCGGTTGTCATCGACCAATTGATCAAAAAACACAAAGCAGACAAAGAGCCTAAAATGTTTGTCAATGCATCGGGAGCTCATTTTGAAATTCTTGTCTTGAAGGCAGGATCCTTGATTTTTTACAATTCATTTGAAGCCGCAACCGCAAATGACTTTCTCTACTATACCTTGTTTGCAATGGAACAATTGAACTTGGACCCGGAAACCATTGAGACGGTTTTACTAGGAACGCTGACAGAAGAAACGGAAGCGTTCACCTTGGCTTATAAATACATTCGAAACCTGCACCTCTATTCTGAAGAAAACCCAAAATTAACAATCGCTTTTGAAAGCCTGCCCAAGCAGTCCAACTTCGCTTTATTTCACTTATTTTCATGAGAATTATTTCTGGAATCCACAAAGGACGTCGATTGACAGCTCCTAAAAACCTACCTGTACGCCCGACTACAGACATGTCAAAAGAAGCGCTGTTTAACATCCTAAACAATCAGTATGATTTTGAAAAGCTGCAAGTACTCGATCTCTTTAGCGGAACGGGAAACATCAGTTATGAATTTGCCTCAAGAGGGACGCAAAACATCACCGCAGTAGACCAAAATTATGGATGTGTACGTTACATCAACAAGGTAAACAAAGAATTGGATTTTTCAATACACCCCCTCAAAAGTGACGTTTATAAATTTCTCGAAAACACCCACCTAAAGGCAGACATCATCTTTGCGGACCCTCCGTATGATTTTAAGGAAGCGGAATTTTTAAAAATTGCAACACTCGTTTTTGAAAAACAACTTTTAAAAGAAGGGGGCGTCCTGATCATCGAACACGCAAAGCAAACAAAACTGAGTGATCACCAGCAATTCAGTCACGAGAAAAGATACGGTAGCAATGTCTTTAGCTTTTTTGAACAAAGCAACTCCTAACTCCAACAAGCCCATTCTCTATTTCTTAGCCCAATTGTATTTAAAACTGCACGCTTGATTGTTGGCATTGATTTTTACATAGGTCTCTGAAACGTGCTCTTTGTTCCATTTCTCCAAAACTTCCTGTTGCTTCTTTTGCAGGGTCATCTGTTGGATTTTTACATAGTCTTTGACAAAATCTGCTTGGTGCGCTGCTACTTTGTCTTTCATCAATAAAATTTTAAACATTTTAAGTCCCTCGCGCGTTTCGTCGTAATAAGGTTCTGAAATCTCTCCTTTCTCCAAAGAACTGACTCTTGCATAAAGTGCAGGATCCATTCTGGTCAGTTCAAAACGAGAATCGTTGGTTTGAGGATTGACGAGAATCCCTTTGTTTTGTTTGGTGTCTTTGTCTTCAGAATAGCGCGTGACTGCGGTTTCAAAACTCAAGTCTGCTGCCAATATACTATCACGGATTTTCGTCACACTCTCTTGCACTTCCTCTAATTTTTCGTCGGAAACTTTGGGCTGTAACAGAACGTGTCTCACGTCAATTTCCTGCCCTTTTATTTTTTCCAATTCGATGACGTGGTAGCCAAAATCCGATTTGAATGGTTCAGAAACCTCTCCTTCGTCCAAACTAAAGGCAACTTCTTTGAATTCTTTGACAAACTGACTTTCTCGAGTCAGGGTGTATTTACCGCCGTTCTGAGTGACCCCTGGATCCTCAGAATAGAGGATGGCTTTCATTCGCATGCTCGAACCGTTCAACACGTCTTGACGAATTTTCGATAACTTTTCTATTGTTTCTTGTGTTTCCAATTCGGAGGGAACTACATGAACAACGATTTGTGCCAATTCTATTTCTGTTCCAAATTCTGGCAATTCACCGGTAGTTTCCAAACTTTTAAAATACAAGCGTACTTCTTCTGGAGTGACCGCCACCTCTTCTACGATGCTTTGCTTCTCTCTCCGAATCAATGCAGCTTCTTTTTCTATTTTTGAAAGTTCCTTTCTCAAATCACTTTCGTCATTGAACCCGTAAAGTGCAACGACTTTTTCGATGCTGCCCATTTGTTGTTTGAAATAGGCAATATTTCGGTCTACACTTGATGCAATTTCTGCGTCAGAGACCACCACACTGTCAACAACAGCGTGGTGGGCCAATAGTTTTTGCACCATGATTTCTTCAAGCATCTCACAATCTGACAGACTGACTTTTCCTTCACTTTTAGAGAGGATTTCTTCTTTGAATTTTTGCACGTCTGAATCCAACACAATATTCTCTCCTACCACAACGGCAACTCCATCTACTTTAATTTTTGATTGAGCAAATAACTGGGTTGTTGTAAGAAAAATCACAAAAATAAATGCTGTTCTTTTTACCATCTTAATATATTTCAAATTGTTTGTTTTTGATTGCGTCGTCTACCAACACATCTTCTATCGTGTGTACCAATTTTAATTTTCTTTGGTGCAAAATCATTTCTTGGAGGGTCTTCTCTATGTATTCCAAAGGAGCAATTTCATTCTTCCTACGCAGCTCCTTGATATGAATGTAGTACAGGCCTTCGGAATCGGATTTTTGAACAAAGGCGTTTGGACGCACCCAAGAAGAAACTTTCAAATCTACCAAAATCGGCAATTCTTCAGCCACTTTTTTATAAGACACCCATACAGAATCGTTTAGAAAGGAATCTTGAAATTGCGCTTCCGACTCAGCCAAGAGCTGCAAATCTGCATGTTTGTTGGAACGAAGCAAACGCTTCCATCGGTTTCTGTCTTTTTGCTTCTTAGAGATTTTAACAAATTTAAATTGAATCAAAACTTCATTCAACTTAAAGCTCTCTTTGTTGGATTCGTAATAAGAAAGCAGTTGCTCCTTTTGAACAATCGTATCCAATTTCTGTTTGATCAACGCTTCTTTAAAAGTGTTGATAAATAAGTCTTGCCGGTACTTCGCTACGAGTTCTTCCATCGCGTTGTTCTCTGTGGGCATATTTACCTTCGATTTGCGAAACAAAAGTTGTTGTTTTGCCCAAGAGTTGATAAAATTACGTGTCAGTACAATACTGTCTTCATACGATAAATTTTCAGGAAAAACACCTTGTATGTCTTCTTGGTGCAGTTTTGCATCGTAGACCCTAGCCACAACTTTGGAGTTTTTTTTAGGGGTACCACCTCCCAAAAAACCACAAGAGGTTACAAGTATCAAAAGAGCGGAATAAACGAATGATTTACTCATAAAAAGAGAGTTGTTTTTTGATTTTTCGAAGCCTTCTTTTGTTGATTTTCAAGCTGTGCTGTGCTCGTAAGCCCCGCAACCAATCTTCTTGAATCTGGTTTTGATAATCGCTGATCACCTTTCCTTTGACTTCGCCAAGAGGCTGAATCCTGGCTTCTATTTGTCCCATTATCTTCACCAATACATGGTTGTCCTTTTCTTGATAAACTTGAGGGCTATGCTTTGAAAAATCTGTTTCTTGTGGAAAAATAGAGGCTTCTTTTTCTAAATCTCCTGCTTTTAACAATACGTCTTTGTATCCTTCCAAAACGGATTTGAGAGAATCTACATTGGAAGAATTTTCCAAAAGTGTTTGCAAGCCTTCAATTTCCTTGCTGTTTTTAGTCGTCAAGACCAAAGCATTTACGGTGGCCTTGGTTTTGTAATTCTCTAAATTAGCTGCGTAAAACGCTTCAAGACCCAAGCTGTCTTTCTGAGCAGCATCCCAAACTTTCAAATCCATCAAGTCAAACAACAACAGTCCATTTTTATACTCGTGAAATAGGTTTTTATACTCCTCATTGGTCGTTTCCAAATTGCTCTTGTAATAACTCAAAACTTGGTCGTCAACAAAGGCATCGTATACACTCAATGGGGAGCTTGCCTTTTTTGTTTTGGCAAAAGTCCTCAAATCATTTTGTGTCAAGGTGTCTTTTTCGACAACCAACAACCACGAATTTGAGGAATCCGAAAGACCGAACTGCTCCGGCGCTTTCAAAGCTTCTTTTGCTGGCAGATTTGTCTGAAGACTGTATTCTTTTTTCAATCGTTCAGCAACCGGATTTGCTAGGCTTTGCGAACGACTGTCTTTTTTTACTTTGTCAAACAGTTCTTTTTCAACTTCTTCAAACGTTTTGATGGGGTAGTGTTTGATGAATTTTACAACATGCCAACCAAAGGCGGTGCGAAATGGTTGGGAATACTTTTTTTCTTCGGACAAAGAAAAGCTAATTTCTCCAAAAGGAGGCGGCAGGGCACCCATCGTAAAACGTTTTAGTTTCCCTCCTTGATTGGCGCTTCTCCGGTCGTCAGAATATTTCTTAGAGAGTTCTTCAAAGGCTTCTCCGTTCTGGATTTGTCGGTATACTTTGTCAATCGTGCTTTTCCCATTGGAAGTTGTGTCGCGAATCATGATGTGCGCCACTTCTATTTCACCCATTGAATCTCGAATGTCTGTAACTTTCATAATGTGGTACCCAAAGCGGGTGCGAAAGATGTTGGAGATCTCTCCCAATGGAGTTTTATAGGCTGCGTCTTCAAAAGGGTACACCATTCTAAAAACTGAAAAATACCCCAGATCTCCACCGTTTTTTATGGCACTCGGATCTTCCGAATGTTGTTTTGCGAGTTTGGAAAAATCAGCCCCTACAAGTAGGTCTGTTCTCAGTTTAGAAATTTTTGCAAAAGCCTGTGCAGTATCCTTTGATTTTTCAGGTGACTTGATTAGGATATGGCTGGCTTTTATTTCTTTCAAACTGCGGTCATAGGCTTGCTGTACCAAACTATCGACATAGGAATTGTCTGTCAAATAGGGTTCCATCAACTGTTCTCTGTATTTGGCCACTTCTTTCAAATAAGAAGGCATCGTATCCAATTTCAATTTCTTGGCTTCCAACACTTTTAATTTGTAATCGATGAACAATTCCAAATCACTTTCGATAGACGGTTTTTGACCCGCATCTTTGATGCTGTTATTTTTACTGAACAAACGAATAAATTCGGACTGAAAAACAGGTTGCTCATCAATTTTCAAAAGGACTTTTTCTTTTTTTTGTTGTCCTTGAGCAGCAAAACTCAGAAGGACACAAAGTGCAAGTGTGTTTAATTTATATCGCATTGTTTGTGGTTTTTTGTCAAAAATAAAACTTTAATTGTGGATTCAGTTCAGTTCGAAAGATATTCTAATGCCTGCTTTTGTATTGTTAAAAGAATCACAAAGATATAATTCCTTCAATCTCGGTGACTTCTTTGTATTTTTCAATGATTGCCTCCGAACTCGACATTTTTATGGAAATCGAAATGCTTACATATTTATTGGTTTTGGAATTTTTTGTTCGAATGACAGCTCCGCTCAGCTCAAAAACTTGTTTTACCTCATTCAACTGGTTTTTAGTGGTTGGAACGATAAATTTAAACAGGTATTCGGAAGGAAAGTCGGTAGAAACATCTAGACTTTTTTTTAATTTATCATAAAACTCAACTTGTTTGCTCATCACAGAATTGTTTTGTTTGTTTTATTTTGATTGTGCATCCAACAGCAAATCTAAGGTAAATCCGCGAAATACGGAATGTTTATGGGGTGGATTCTCAGAAGGTTTTTGCCTCTAAAAACCAAGTCTCACAAATAGAAAATCATTATTTTTGTGGTATGCAACAAAAAATTGTCATCACAGGCGGTCCGGGAACTGGAAAATCAACCATTCTAAAGGTTTTGAAAACCCTTTCTTACTTCTGTCTTGCAGAAATTTCCAGAGAAGTGATTTTGGATGCGAGAGAGAAAGGCATTGCTCATTTGTTTCATACAGATCCTTTGCTGTTTAGCAATATCTTGCTAAAAAAACGACAAGCCCAACACGCAGAGGCTACAGAAAAAATGGACGATTTGGTGTTTTTTGACCGAGGAATTCCAGATATTTTGGCTTACTTGAATTTTGCAAAGACAAGCCCTTTAGAAAATTTTACAGAGCTCAACAAAACCTATTCGTACCACAAGGTGTTTGTCACCCCTCCTTGGGAAGCGATTTACCGAAAAGACAACGAGCGCTCTGAAACGTTTGAAGAATCCCAAGAAATCCACCAACACATTTGCCATACCTATGCCCAATTGGGCTATGAAGTCGTTGAAATCCCTTATGGAATTCCTTCGGAAAGAGCTGAATTCATCCTTCAGAATCTTCTCGTTTAAAAACGCTATTTTTGGAAAGGAATTGCTCAGGTGTCAACCAAAAATAAGCACTACTATCGAGACGAAAAAAAACAAAGCCAAAGAGTGAAAACAGCCATTGACATATTGCAAAGTAAATGGGGACATGCGGATTTTAGACCCCTGCAAAAAGAGATCATCGATGCTGTGCTTTCCAAAAAAAACTGCATCGCTTTGCTCCCTACCGGCGGAGGAAAGTCTCTTTGTTATCAGATTCCTGCCTTGCTACAAGAGGGTCTTTGCTTGGTCATCTCTCCTCTGTTGGCTTTGATGCAAGATCAGGTGGACAGTTTGCACAAAAAAAATATCAAAGCAACCTCTTTAAACAGCAGCTTGTCGGAAAATGAGATGGTCGTGTTGTTTGACAACATTCAAAACAGGAACTACAAGTTTCTGTATATTTCCCCAGAAAAATTACAAGCGCCTTTTGTACAACAAAAAATAAAACAACTCAACATCTCCCTAGTCGCAATTGACGAAGCGCATTGTGTCTCTGAATGGGGGCATGACTTTCGACCTTCTTACACGGAATTAGAAATATTAAAAGACCTCTGTCCTACTGCGAACACCATTGCTTTGACAGCCTCTGCCACTCATATCGTTCTTGAGGATCTTTGCCATATGGAAACGCTCAAAGAAGCGGTTCTCTTTAAAAGTTCCTATCTCCGAGAACGACTCGCCTATCAAATTTTTGAGGTCTCAGACAAATATTTTAAAATCAAACAGATCTTGACCAAAATCAAAGCACCTGCCATCCTGTATGTACAAACTAGAAATCAGGCTGAAAAGACAAGTGCTTTTTTAAATCGAGCGGGATTTGCAAGCACCTATTACCACGGCGGGATGGTCGCTGCCGAAAAGAAAAAAGCGTACGAAGAGTGGTTTTGCGAAAAGAAGACTACGATGGTCGCTACAAATGCTTTTGGAATGGGCATTGACAAACCCAACATTCGGGTGGTGATTCACCTAGAACTGCCTTACAGCATTGAAAACTATTTACAAGAAGCAGGAAGAGCCGGAAGAGATGGGAAAAAAGCGTTTTCAGTACTGCTAAAAAACAACAGCGACCTCGATCGATTTGAACAGAGAAGAAAAGCCCAAAAGATTTCAATCGATTTTATCAAAAAAGTCTATTTGCAATTGAACCAATATTTTTACATCGGAAAAGGAGAACTCATTGAAACCCCATTTTCATTCAATCTCGATGACTTTTGCCAAAGCTACCAACTCCCTTCGCAACAAACAGCAACCGCCATCCATACGTTGCAAGTCCAAGGAGTGCTTGTGACTCATCGAGAATTTCAAAAAAGAGCCGCCTTGAAATTTGTCGCTTCAAGTTCGGTGGTTCTAAGGTATGGGGAACAACACCCTGGCCTCAATCCCTTGCTCAAAACTGTGTTGAGAAATTACGGCGGCTTGTTTGAGAATTTTGTGAACATCAACGAGTTTGAGCTGGCAAAAAAGACCTCTCTTTTAAAAAGACAAGTCATCGCGGGGCTCGAAAAACTTCACAAAGAGGGACTCGTTGTATACCGGCGCGCAAACAAGGATGCCACCTTGCAGTTTTTGGTCCCTCGAGAAGACGAAAAAACCATCAATCGCATTTCAAAAAGAATTGTAAAACAGCAGAAGAACAAGGACAAAAAAGCAGAAAAACTCTTGGAATTTATTGAAAATAAAACCCGTTGTAGAAGCCAACAACTATTGCAATACTTTGAAGAAAAGGACAGTGTCTCATGCGGGATTTGCGACGTCTGTCTCAAAAATAAAAAGCAGCCCAAAACGGTCTCAAAAACTCAAAAAGAACTACTTTTGGGATTGCTGAAAAAAGAAGGAGAATTGTCTTCGAGAGCGCTTGTGACGCTGATGGAAGAAAACGAAAACTGCGTTTTAAAAACGGTACAAACTCTTTTGGAAGAAGGTCAAATTCTTCTCACAGCACACAATACGTACACCTTGAACCTTTGAATACGACAGAAACATGAAAGATTTGAAAATTGTTTTTATGGGAACCCCTGATTTTGCGGTTTCAATTTTGAAAAAGTTGGTCGAACAAAAATACGAGGTTGTTGGCGTCATCACAGCACCTGACAAACCCGCAGGAAGGGGCAGAAAATTGAATGAGTCGGCCGTAAAAAGATACGCAGTTCAAAACAATTTGAAACTCTTGCAACCCACCAATTTAAAAGAGCCCACGTTTTTAGAAGCTTTGAAAGCACTCAAAGCCAATCTGCAAATTGTGGTGGCATTCCGAATGCTACCAAAAGCGGTATGGAGTCTTCCAGAGTTGGGCACCTTCAACCTACACGCTTCTTTACTCCCAGACTATAGAGGGGCGGCCCCCATCAATTGGGCACTGATCAATGGAGAGGTAAAAACTGGAGTTACGACCTTTTTTTTAGACGACAAAATCGACACAGGGGCGATTATTTTGCAAAAAGAAATCGCAATCGGAAAAGAGGAAACTGTGGGAATGCTCCACGACAAATTGATGCACCTCGGTGGAGATTTGGTTCTTGAAACGGTTGAACAAATCCAAAAAGGCACGGTCACAACCACAAAACAACCCGAAAAAACGCCAAAAGTGGCTTTTAAAATCCATAAGGACACCTGCAAAATAGATTGGCATTCTTCTATGGATGCAATCCATAACAAAATACGAGGTTTAGACCCGTATCCGGCTGCTTGGGCTCATTTGCAAAACGACGGAGTCGAGAGCACTGTCAAATTGTTTGGAGCAGTCAAAGAGCAGGAGAAACACGCATACCCCATCGGCAAGGTGATCACCGACAAAAAAAACATAAAAATTGCCGTTGAGGGTGGTTATCTAATGATCCAAGAACTTCAACTTTCGGGAAAGAAAAGAATGGCAGCTGCTAGTCTGCTCAATGGATACCACTTTCACAAGGACGCAAAAATGGTCTGAGCGCAATTGAAAATGACAAATAAGCCTTGTTTTACCTGGTCTTATTAACAATTTACACACTTTTATCAACAAATACTTGTATTTTGAGGCCCAAAACTTGCACAAACCCTTATTCCTACTATATTTGTTAGAGTAATTTTTATTATTTAGTAACCAATTTTTTAATTTTTAAACTATAAATTATGAACAAATCAGATTTAATCAATGCAATGGCTGCAGACGCAGGAATCTCAAAAGCAGCTGCAAAAGCAGCTTTGGAATCTTTAACTGACAATGTAACTAGCGCTTTGAAAGGTGGTGGTAAAGTAGCATTAGTTGGATGGGGTACTTGGTCTGTATCAAGAAGAGAAGCTAGAGAAGGTAGAAACCCTCAAACAGGAGCTACGATTCAAATTGCTGCTAAAAACATTGTAAAATTTAAAGCAGGAGCTGGATTGAGCGATTCAGTAAACTAAGTTTTAGTTTTCGATACTTTACAAAAACTTCTTTGCTTCGGTAAAGAAGTTTTTTTTTGCTATTTTAGTTTGCAACTTTCAACCGCTCCATGAATATACCAATACCTCAAAAAGGCCACCTTCTCATCGCAGCCCCTTCCATTCTGACTGACAGTTCCTTCAACCGATCCGTGATTTTGCTTACCGAACACACCGATCACAATACCGTGGGTTTTATTTTAAACAAACTTACGGACTTTACTTTGACGGATTTGATTCCAACGAGCAACTGTGATTTTCAAGTGTTTGAAGGAGGGCCTGTAGAACAAGACAATTTGTATTTTGTCCACAAACTTCCACAACTGATTCCCGAAAGTACAGAAATTGGCAACGGCCTTTATTGGGGTGGCGATTTTGAAACGGTCCTGGAACTCATAGAAAAGGGTGCAATTGGAGCAAAACAGATTCGCTTTTTCTTGGGGTATTCAGGCTGGGCTTCTAAGCAACTGAGCGAAGAACTAGCGCTCGATTCTTGGCTCTGCAATGAAAACCAATATCCACATATATTCAATGTAGACATTGCTACTTTTTGGAAAAATCACTTGTTGAAAATTGGAGGTGCTTACACTCTTTGGGCCAATGCGCCCGCTGATCCTTCTTTGAATTGAGTTTTTTTGGATGTAAAAAGCAGTTAACCCTCTAACAATTCAAACGCTTTTGACAAAGCGGCTCCAACTCCTGTCGCATACTTCTTTTTCCGATAGTGAGTTACGGATTGTACACCAATGATGGCATTGGTCAAAAACAGCTCGTCTGCCTTCTGCAAATCAAAAGACGAAATGCTTGTTTCTTCCAAAGTATATTCAGCATGCGTCTCTAAAATTTCTATGACTTTTTTTCGAGAGATTCCTTTGATGCAACCGTCTGAAAGCTGTGGAGTTCGAATGTGGTTTCCCTGAACGAGAAATAGATTTGCATTGGAAAATTCGACAATGTTTTTTTGTTCATTGAGCAACACACAATTGTCCAAATCATTTTCTGTTGCAAAAATACTGGACATTACATTGAGTAACCTGTTGGAAGATTTCAACGTAGATAAGAAGCCTGAGTTCACAAAATGGTCTTTGTACAAATCAACAACGTAGTTCTCTTTTGTGGAATGGTGACTCGAAAAACCTTGGATTAAAAATTCAATTTCATTGGAAGTAGGCGTGTACAAACCCCCTTCCTTTCGAAATACGGAACATTTGAGCTTGGTGATTTCCTGTTCCGAAAGCGCATCGAGCAAACTTCTCAACTGCAGTTCAAAATACTCCAACGTAAAATCCATTGGAATCTGCATGCGCAGCATCCGCATGGAAGCCATCAAACGGAAGTAGTGGTCTTCTAAAAAACAAATACGCCCTCCTTTTACTCGCAGGGTTTCAAACAAAGAATCTCCATAATGAAAACCTCTGTTTCCAAGGGAAAGGTTGCAAGATTCTCTCTCCAAAAGGGAGCCGTTGTAATTGACCATAAAACTCAAATTTAAAAAAACAAATTTACGCAAAAAAAAACCTTGAACAAAGGTTCAAGGTGTATCTATAAACGGATATCTTTCAAGCACCAATGGTGTATTTCAATTCACTGATTTGATTTTCCCACAACATTTTTGCTTCATCTTCTTCTTCTTCTTCAGCAAAATCTGTCACGATAAGAGAGACGTCTTTGGTTATGGCATCTATTTGAATTTTAAATTCGAAATAACCTTCAGCACTTTCATCTTCCAGCCATTTGAAGCGAATGCGTTCGTCTGCTTTTTTTTGCAACAGCTTGGCTACTTCTTCCGAACCGTCCCAAATGAACGTATACACTTTGCCTCGTGAATTGACATTGTCTGCAAACCACTCACTCAAACCCGAAGGTGTGGAAAAGTACTGATACAGCATCGTTGGAGATGCGTGTATCGGAAATTCCAATTCAAATTTTACTTTGGACATTTTAAAAAAATTTTTCTGTCACAATGTATGTAATATTTCCAAAAAAAAATGAAATTTGTTCGTTTATTTTTTTTCAGAAACCACTTGTTCTACATCAAATTTATATTATATTTGCACCCGCAAAAGGCGTGGTAGCTCAGATGGTTAGAGCGTCGGATTCATAACCCGGAGGTCTGCAGTTCAATTCTGCATCACGCTACAAATGAGTCATCAGAAATGGTGACTCATTTTTTTTGTACTGCATTTTTACTGCACAGGTGTTATGTAGATTTTATTATATTTGCAAAGAACCCCGCTGTAATGAAAAACCTCCCCCTTTTTTTTCTTGCCATTCTTTTTTCCTTTGCCAGTGTGCATTCCCAATCCCTGCACCGTCCGCTCATCGCTTCCCAAGGAAGTCAGTTGTCACAAGGTTCGGTACAACTCAACTACTCCATAGGCGAACCTCTTGTAGGGCTTATGAATACAGCAACCGTTCAGCTCTCAGTAGGAATCCACCAAGCACT
>TARA_B110000967_G_scaffold128632_1_pt1 | contig 36592 bp, 51 predicted proteins | sample TARA_B110000967 | Tara Oceans TARA_B110000967 (sample SAMEA4397903) | marine metagenome | biome: Polar Biome; feature: [DCM] deep chlorophyll maximum layer (ENVO:01000326); material: water (ENVO:00002006), including particulate matter (ENVO:01000060) such as... | depth 35 m
AACTTAATGCGTAACGGCGCAACGGCAAGCGCTGACAAAGTAAAAGTGCAAAAGGAGAAACGCGCTTTTCAACTTGAAAAGGCAAATAAAAAAGTTCTTGCAATCATTCGTGAATGTGCTAAAGAAATTCAGGCTGTATACAATGAAAATGATATTTGCGCCGATAAACGAAACCTTAATTTTAGCTACTCCGCTAAAGCAAGCGCTAAACCGAGCGCTAAATATTGCAAGAGCGCACTTCCCTTAATCCAAAAACGCAAAAAAGTAGTTTCGAAAAATAAAGATTTCAACGATAGAGCAGTGCTAATCGCTAAAGATATAAAAAATTTGGCAACCGCTTGAATAACACAAACATTTAGATAATTAGATAGGTGAGTTTAAAAGCTCACTTATTTTTTTACCCAAAAATCGCCTTGTATCTTTTCGCAGGCGCGTACATGTATGCGTTATAATCGCGTGTACATATCTTTTCGCAGGCGCGCATGTGCATGTGCATGTGCATGTGTATGTGCATGACTATGTGCATGTATTAAAGGCTTTGAAAATCGGGGGGGAGTATGAGGGTTTGTCTTTTTTATCATTTCCTAAATTACGTTGTGCGACCGCGTACAACATTAAACTTATATCCTTTTATTTTAAGGGGTTGTTAATAAAAAAATTATGTACAAAATAGTCGCAAGTTACAAAGGGAGAGCGTTCGAGAAAATCGATACAGCCCACACATTAAAAGATGCAAAATGTTTAACAGGTGAATACCGAATGTCGTACGGATCGGATTGGGTGGTAAATTTTTACAGAACTTAATCGCGACCGCGTTCAACATTACTAACTTAAATACGCTTATAGTTATGGAAAATACAGTAGAAGTAAGAATTTATTGTGAACAAAATTATTACGAGACAATTGTTTATATAAATAGTGAGGGAGAATATTACTATGTTGAGGGACTTAACGAGGGCGAGAAAATATTACCCGTATCTAAAGAGGCTTTTGATAAATACACCGATGCTTTAGCGAAAGTAAAAGCATTGAATAACGAAATGAAAATAATACGAGAGTTTGAAGGACTTTGCGAGGGGTTGTTTATGGCTGAGTAATTATATGGTGCGTTCGTCTAATGGTGTCGGGGTTTTACTCCGCAGGACAGGTTGATTTCATCTTCCAAATGTTGGTTCGAATCCAACACGCACTACTAACCAAAATCAACAATTATGCTTAGAATTACAGCGGAGTTTACGCAAACCTTAGAGGCTTGTCAGAAACTTGGGAAAACGAACACGGCTCAAGCCTTGTTGCAGTTATCAGATGGACTTGTCCACGAAGACAATTTAGTTATAGGAGATATTCCGATGTTTCTAAATAAATCTGTAGATGAGATTGGGAAATTATCTTTCGCTTCAAAGAAACGGATAGAATATAATTCTTGGGGAGCTGACTTCGCATCGTGTTCTACAAACACGCAAAGAGTTAAAGCCAAGGTAGGAAAAACTATGAGTAAAATATTCACTTCTAGTTTTATGATTGGATTCGGAATTGATAATGGGGATATGGAAACATTTACTTCTCAAATAAAAGGAATGTTTTTAACAAACACGAACGAATTTTTTAGTAGCACGAAGGATTTCGATTATTATAATTGGTCTCACACATCTCCTTCCGCCCAAGATGGCGATGGAACTTTGGGTAGTTCTTGTATGAGGAATGATAGGTGCATTGATGATTCCTATTTTGATTTGTACGAAGATTCAGATACTCCTGTGGAATTAATTACATACAATGAGGGAGATGGAATAAGTTCAAGGGCGTTATTATGGACTACTGCTGCGGGTAAGTTTTTGGATAGAATTTACGAGACTTCTGATGGGGATATTCATCGCTTCAAGGCATACGCTCAAAGCCAAGGGTGGCATACGAAAGAACGCCAAAGTTATAATGCTAAATTAGGTTGGACAACTCCTGAGGGAGAAACTAAAGACATACATTTAATAATTCCTGTGGGGACTGTTGACGACCATTCGTCTTTCCCTTATATGGATACTATGACTTGGGCATTTAAAGATTCAGATGATAATTGGTATTTAACTAACTCAAAGGAAAAGGCTTTTGAAATTTACAAGCCTGCGAGGTTTATGGATTTCCAGTCTGAAAACGGGGATTATAATACGGAGTATGTACAATTGGTTCAATTCTTTGATGATGATATGGTTCAATGTGAGCGCGCCGCGTTCAACGAATCAACGATTACAGTTTACGAGGAAAATCTTCCTGAAAATTCTATACTATCAACGAACGGAGTTGGAGATGTCGAGTTTGAAAGATACGACAGCAATGGAGATAGAAATGTTTTCTCAATAGATGATTACTATTACCATAGGTCGGAAGTTCACAGATGTAATTTATCGGGGAATTGGTATCCATTGGCGGTTAAATTCGTGATGCACGAAAGTAGAGAAGTAAACCCATCGTACTTAATAAAAGTTAAAGGTGGGGGATTAGTTGAAAAGAGAAATTGCACTTACTACTTTAATAAATCAAACAGAATGGTTGTAGGTCTTAGCAGTACAACCCGAACTGTTACAGATATATTTGGAATGACAAGACTTTCGAAGGAATGCACTTATATCGGTGGGAGAATTGACGGATATGTTTTGGAGAGCGAATTAGCTTTGGTAAAACTTATGGAGTCAAGAACAATGCAAAGCCACGATGTTAGAGAGAATGCTATTAACCCATTAAGAATAAGAAACTAATTATGAAACACGAGAAAGGATTAAAAAATAGATTGAAGGAAGTTTTAAGTACTCAAGCTACAAGTTATGATTACTTATCAACAATCGAATATCTTATAGATGAAGTTACGAATTTAGGGGCATCTGTTGAGATAGATGACTACGACAATTTATACGTAACAAAGGGAATTGCGGAAGTTTACCCTTGCGTTGTTGCTCACACAGATACAGTCCACGATATTTACAAGGGCTATAAAGTTTACGATGTTAATGGCAATTTTGTAGCCTTTGATTCACACGAAATGAAACAAGTAGGTACAGGTGGCGATGATAAAGTCGGTATATGGGTATGCTTAGAAATGTTGAAAACTTTTGACAATATAAAGATATGTTTCTTTGCTCAAGAGGAAATCGGTTGCGTGGGAAGTAGTAAAGCAGATGCGGAGTTCTTTAAAGACGTTGGATATGTTTTCCAATGCGATAGAAAAGGTAACTCAGATTTCGTACAAGAATCTTCGGGAATAGAAATGTTTGGGGAGAAGTTTACTGAACTTATAACTCCGACTTTAACTGAACACGGATATACAATAACCGATGGGGGATTGACAGATGTTCACGAGATTTCTCAAATAGCTAATGTTTGTTGTGCAAATATGAGTTGTGGATATTATTTACCGCACTCTTCGAGGGAGTATGTAAATATTGATGATGCCATAAACACTATGGAGATGGTGAAATCATTAATAAAAACCTTAGGAGAAGTTAGGCACGATTATAAAGCGAAGGACACGTACATCAATTGGGGGTACACAACGTACAATCACTATGGAAGTTACGGAACGGTCGTTAAACAAGCTACAAACTACCATAAGCCTATTAAAAAGGTGGCAGTATCATCTTCAGAATTTGATGGATGTGATTTATGCGGAGAAATTAGTACGAATGGTTGTAATCACTGCACTCAAGAAGAGCCGATGCAAGATACTTACCTCGCGGCTAAAAAATGTTCTTGCGGGGAAGAGTTAAGGGTATACGGAAGCGGTGTTAATAAGTATCACCATTGTTATTCTTGCGGATTCTATGAAGATGCGTTAACGCTTAACAATGAAGTTCTTTGATTTTGGTTAGTTGAAGGCTAGTAGGGGGTATGCTCAGGAGTGGGTATACCCCTACTTAAAAGTAATCAATATATAACAAAGTTTATAACTAAAATATATAGTCATGTTTAAAAAGTGTATAATAGACCAAGTCATTATAGAGGGCTCTCTACGAGGTAAAAGCCTTGAGGTAGTGCAAAGATACTTAAGCATGTTTTATGGCATTAAAGCGCCTAATAATGTGCTTAAAAAGAGAAAGAGATACCTATGGTTATCGGGTAAAGTAAGGCAAGTGGTAACTAAAACATTTAATAATGCGTGGAAGTCCACGTACAACATTGGGAATATATGAAGTTTTTACACGATAAGAAGGCTGTAAGAAAATCTGAGTTTGATTTTAAAACACCTGAAGGGAAGAGGGCGTACTCAAAAGATAGGTACGACAAATTGATAGAGCTAAGCCAAGCTAAAGAAGGAGTTGTTTCTAAAAGCAATTACGAATTAGTTATGGGGTTTGTTCCTGATAAACTATTCTTAGATAATAGTAAGGTTAGTAAGAAGTGGATAAATAAGTTCGGTATATACAAAGGCGTTCACGATAGAAGACAAACAAGATGATAAATCCTGAAGATATAAAAAACGTAATATGCTCCTTATGTGGGAGTTCTACACCCGAAGATGAATTAATGATTTCAGATTGGGATTATGTAATGTGTGGTAAGTGCTACACAGGTAACAACGAAGATAAAATATAGGAGTTATGGAGAAGAACAATAAACTTATAGCAGAATTTATGGGGCTTAATGCTCAGATACTATCAACGAATAATGTACACTCGTGGAATGATGCACCATTTTACTACATAACAGAAGATAGTAAGGAAAAAGTAATGGAGGGTGTTTCTGAATACTCAAAATACCACACCTCATGGGATTGGCTGATGCCTGTCGTGGAGAAGATTGAGGCTTTAAAATATAGAGTTGAAATTTCACACAATGGGTGCTTGATTGAATCACATAAAGACCTTGACACTGCACGAATTAATAGTGGCATAGGAGAGATAGAACCTACAAAGTTAAAAGCAACATACAAAGCAGTGGTAGAATTTATTAACAAAAACACCTAGAAACTATGGAAGATAATAAACTTATAGCAGAATTTATGGGTTGGAAACCTAATGAGCATCATTGGTGCTTGAACGGAGATAAAGACCTACAATACGACACATCATGGGATTGGCTTATGCCTGTCGCTAAAAAAATAGTTAGAGAGGTTGGGCTTGACATTGAGTATGAAGACGAGTATAGGGAGCATCTGATGGATGTTATTCCTTTCGTAAAGATTGAAGATGTATACGAAGCGGTAGTAGAATTTATTAAAAACCAAAAGAGGTAGGAATTATGGGAAAGATTAAAGAATTACTATTAGACGAGCAAAAATTGTCGGGACTTGTAGAGCAAATTACAGACGACTTTATGGACACTTGGAATGAAAAATTGTCAATAATGATTCATGACACCATACCTGAATTAGATTGGAGTGGGCAAGAGATTATACACAACAAAGTTTACGATGAAATTATTAACCAATTAACACAAACTAAAGATGCAAAGTAAAATAATTAGGGAAACACACAAGACAAGAGCTTTATATTATATCCGAACCTATGGGAGTATTACCTCGTTAGAGGCTATAAGAGACTTAGGGAATACCAGACTTAGTGATACTATATTTAGACTCAGAAACGATGGATATGGTATATCAACTGAAGACCATCAAGTAGCGACAAGGTGGTTAGATGCTAAAGGAGGTAGGAGATATTCTACCGTTGCTAAATATGTATACAAAACAAACAAGCCTTAGTGTTGAGTATTAACATTAATTCACTATATTTGTAAAACCAAAAAAACAGGAATAATGCAAAAGACAAAAAAAGTAAACAATTTATTGTTTTGGGATTCAGTACAGACTACTGACCCGAACTTCACTAAAGAAGTAGGCTTCGGTCGGAAGTTTACGAGTATCAACGCACAATATCAAGTTAGGGAACTTACACGAGCATTCGGTCGTATAGGCGAAGGTTGGGGTATTAGCGAAGAGCAGTTCTATAACCTTAATGGTATAGACGGGCTTATATGCTATCAAGCAATCCTTTGGTATAAAGACGGAGAAGAAGTCCGAAACTACGCTATAAACTCATCTATTGCTTCTCACAATGGGAAAGGTAAACTCGATGATGAATGCTTTAAAAAGGTATCCACCGATGCGCTTACAAAGGGATTATCTAAGTTAGGATTCAACTCAGATATATTCTTGGGTATGTGGGATGATAACAGATATGTTAATCAAGTCAAGGAATCATTCAAGACTAAAACAAAACTAACACCTACTAAGTTAGATGCAATGATAAACGCAATAATAGGAGGGAAAGGTGATATTGTGAAATCTAAAATGGGCGACTACGAGATTACAAAGGAACAGTCTATAGACCTTAAGTCAGCTTTCGATGAAGTTAAATAAGGGAGATGTTAAGACGGCTTTGATAGATGCGGATATTATGCTCTATCGAGCCGCTTGGAAACACGAGGGCGAAGATGTAGAGTCCGCCTACGAGACTATAGATGCTATGTTCGAACACTTATTCTACGTAACGAAAGCAGATAGCTATATAGGGTTTCTAACAGGGAAGGGTAACTTCAGAAAAAAATTGGCTACAATAAAACCCTACAAAGGTAATCGTAAAGACATTATTATGCCTGAACATTTAGACACAATAAGGGAGTACTTAATAGATACTTGGAGTTGTGAGAATGTAGAGGGGCTTGAAGCTGACGATGCTTTGGGGATTTGCCAAACAGAAATGAAAGAGTCTACAATTATATGTAGTATAGACAAAGACTTACTTCAAATAAAGGGGTATCATTATAATTGGAATAAGAATGAAGTTTCTTTTATAAGCAAATATGATGCTTGGCAAAAACTTTATGAACAAACTTTATCAGGAGATTCTACTGACAACATAGTAGGGATACCTAGAATCGGAGAAAAGAAAGCTAAGAAGTTATTGGAAGAATGTTTTTCTATTGAAGAGGCTAGAAATGTTTCTATATATGCTTACTCAGAATACTACGACGAGGACAATCACTTAACTATGTTTCAAGAAAATCATGACTTGGTGAAGATATGCACGTCATCAGATGATAGTAGATTGTCTGAGAAGTTTATAATACCAACTGTAAATTATACTTTTTAAATGGGAATGAAAGACAGAGATTTTCAACAAAAACTACTAAAGACTCAGGTAGAAACAAACGACTGCGTTATTATAGCCATAGGCAACTATGTAGATGAAGAGTCACCCGACATAGAAATTGAGTTTGCTTTAAATGCAGACACAGATGAATTGTTCGGGATGTTTAAAGAGTTATTTAAAAATGAAGCAGTTAGAGATGAAGCTAGAAAAGCTGTACTTCAATCTGACTATGGTAAAAATCAAGACAGCTTAGATAATCTACTTAATTAATCAACTATGGAAAACAAAATCACAGGAACTCTAGTAAAAGTATTAGAGGCAGAAAAGGGAATGACTAAAGCAGGGAAAGAATGGGAAAAGAAAAGTTTCGTTGTAAAGACAGTAGACAAGTTCCCGAAAGAGGTTTGCTTTACTCTGTTCGGAGAGAAGACAACTCTAATAGATTCTCACAAGGTCGGGGATTCCGTAGGAGTACACTTCAACCTTTCTTCAAGAGAGTATAACGGAAAGTATTATCACAACATAGATGCGTGGAAAATAGACGCGTCAGAAGCAATTGCCGAAAGCTTACCCGACAATGGTTACCAAACGGCGAAAAAGGATGACTTACCTTTTTAAATAAAAAAAGTCTTATAATTGTAGAGGGGGGTTTGCCCCCTTTACTTAACCCCTAAAGTGTTTAGATTATGTCTAAAGAAAACAAAGTATCTCAATCAGAGATGAACAAGAGAATCAAGCAAGTTACAATGGAAGCAGACTTTCGTTTTAAATGCTTAGAGTTAGCAAGCCCGATGTCTAAAAAGATAGAGGACTTGTTAGAGAATGCTTCACTAGTATATAACTATGCTTTCCACATCCCTGAAAAGGTAGATGAGAATGCAAAGTAGTGACGCTTTTTTAGAGGCAATTAGTTTTGTTTCCGACCTTACGGGAGTCCCTCAAGTAGATATAATGAAGAAGAGTAGAGCTAGAAACGTAGTAGTCTCTCGCCACTTCTTAAGGTATTATTTGAGACGTAATTGTAATATGACTCTCCAAAAGGTTGGGGGCTTAACTAATGGTCATCACGCATCGGTAATACACTCAGTAAAATACGTAGAAGATTATTCTCTTTTTGACAAGACTTACAAGCTATACAAGGAAAGCATAGATGCAATGGTTTTTACTCAGAAGATAACACCTAGAGAAAAAATCACTAAAGTTTTAGTGAGTCAACGAAACAATGAATTTAAGTGTAACGCTATCCTAGAGATAGTACAAGGAATGATAAATGGATAACCTAGAACAACAAAATAGAGGTCACTCTAGACCTGTAGTGGCTGTGTGCGTTAATCGTAGTGCTGAAGAATACAAGGAAGTTATTTGGTTTGGAAGCGTTAGGAGTTGCGCTAAGTACCTAGAAAGAAATCCCGCTGCGGTAACTAAAGTTTGTCAAGGCGCGTGGAATACTTGCAACAAACATAAGTTATACTACGAAGAGGATTACGAGAAAGAATTTGGTAAGATAATAAAAGATTGGGAGGACTAAGCGATGAGTAGAGGATTTAAGGGAATATGGATTCCAAAAGAGATTTGGGAATCTAAAGACATATCTATGCAAGAGAAAGTTTTCTTAGCAGAGATTCACAGTTTAGATAATGAGAATGGTTGCATAGCTAGCAACGCTTACTTCGCTGAGTTCTTTGGGCTTAGTAAAAGTAGTGTTAGCAGGGTTGTTTCTTCTCTATCTAAAAAAGGTTTGATAGACGTCAAGCTTTTATATAAGCCTAATAAAGAAGTAGATAGGAGGGTTATTCGATGCAAGAAATACGGAGACAAGGAGGTTAAGGTTGTAGAGAGAGAAAAATCTACACCTCAAGCACCCTCTATGTCTGTGGGATTTGTTTCTGAAATCATTGACTACTTGAACGAAAAAGCAGACAAAAGACTTAGGGTTGGGGAAGCTATAAAGAAATTAGTCAACGCTAGGTGTAGTGAGGGGTATGTCCTAGACGACTTTAAGCACGTCATAGACGTTAAATGCTCTCAATGGTTAGGAACGGACTTCGAAAAGTTCTTAAGACCTTCAACGCTATTTAGCGTAACTAAATTCTGTGAGTATCATTCAGAAAAACTTAAAGCAACTAAAAAGGTTGTCGCTGAAAATGTTACTAACTCTCAAATAGGTTTCTACAATGTATAAGATAAGTAACAAAGATGATATAAAAAGGTACGCGGGTAATATATTCAGAAATGGTTTGCCCAAAGGAGTATCTACAGGTATACCAAACCTAGACCCTCACTATAAATATAGAAAGGGAGAATTAGATGTTATAATGGGGCTAGCTAACATAGGTAAAACTACAACTATGTTCTACCTAATGCTTAACGCCTCGATGCGTTATGGTTGGAAATGGCTTTGCTATTGTCCTGAAAACGAGCCTGTAGGTGATATGATTTCAGATATAGCAGAGATGTTTATAGGTAAAAGTGCCGATAAAGACAGGGAGGACAGAATGTCAAGTACAGAGTTTAGTACTGCTATTGATTGGGTTCTAGACCACTTTACTATAATATCATTCAAAGAACAACCGTCAGCCACTCAAGTCTTGGAGGCTTTTGAAGAACAGATGGAAGTACTAAAATACGATGGGTGTTTAATAGACCCTCTAAACGACTTACGGGTTGAGAATGGATTTAGTAAATACGATTACTACTACAATATGCTGTCTAGTATTAGGAGATTTAAGCAGAAGCATAACGTAAAATTTATACTAACAACTCACGCAGGGACTGCCGCGGCAAGAAAGAAAGATGACGCAGGTAGAGTTCCTGCTCCATCAATGTACGATGTAGAATTTGGAGGAATGTTTGCCAACAGGACAGATAATTTTATAGTTATACACAGACACCTTAACAGCGAGCAATGGGATGTTACAGAGCTTCACGTCAGGAAAATAAAGTTTCAAAAGCTAGTAGGGTTACCTACTCAAGAGGATAGTCCTGTTTATTTGAAGTTTTCCCCGAAAAGTTGTAGATTTACATACTTAAACGCGTCAGCGGGAGGGAACTTCTTAGACCCCTTAAGCTCCGTTCAAGTAAAAAACAAACAAGAAGATGAATTAAACTTTTAATCATGGGAAGACTAAAGAATTTTTTAATAGAAGAACAGATGCGCTTATCAGGAGATTGGCGAGAGCAAAATCATTATGAATATTTAGCTTGGAGAAAGCAATTACAAGAGCAAAGACAATATGAAGAACATGGATTATCACACAAACATGGAGGTAAAAATGAAGATAGACGAAATGTTGAAGCAGAATGCCATCAATGTAGCCAATTCAGACACAGGGAGTAGGCTAGATATTGGAGGCGAAAGCCACGTACAACAAGCTTGGCTCGCTATTCAATTTGAAATAAGAAGACTAGACCCTCTATTTTATAACATGATAAAATCACAAGATGAATAAAAAGACAGAAGAAATTACAGAAGAGCAAAGATTAAAAAACAAAGCTGAAGAAGTAGCAAGAAGCACTTGGGACTCTTGGATAGTTGATTTAGAAGAAGCAGAACAACCTGACGCTTGCAGTATAGATGATGATGATTGTGAAGCTTGCGGAAGTTAAAACAAGAGAGATATGGACTTACGAGACATTACGATAAGGATTGAGGGTTATGTTAACGAACGAATTATTGAGGAGTTGAAGAATCTTCAAGTTGGAATACCAACAGGTACGGATGGTACACTTATGTATATTAGGTTAAACAAAAGAATAAAAGAACTAAAAGAAGAGTAATATTGTGTAACAGAGTAAACAATAACCACACGAAAGTGTTTAACAGACTAAACGATATGAGAGTAATACTTGAGTGGCAGTGTGAAATCTGCAAAGACATACAGCTCTCTGATTCTATTAGGACTCATCACATGGACTATTGTAAATGCGGTGAAAGTGCTGTAGACTTGGAAGAAGGCTACCAAAGAGGCATGGGAAAGATAAAGGAACTTAAACGAACTATAACAGAAGAGGGACTATGATAACAAACATAATCACAATTATACTAACGATAGCATTTTGTTGGATTGCTTTTGAATCCATAACACTATATAACAAGAAACGATGAGTTTAGATATAACAATTCAAGCAATGAAGGTTTTAAGGGAATCTCAAGACTCAAGCCAAGAGGCTTCCTTTATGATTAAGTACTCAAACTTATTATTAGAGGTTCATAAAATGGAAGATGAGCTTAATAAGGTGAAGTCAAAGCTATCAAATAGCAACTTTGAATTAAAAAGAGATAGAGTTGACGGTTTGAAATTGGCTTTAATCAGTTTTAGCGAGTGCTACTTCCTGATGTGCAACTATAAAGAGCAAGCTATAAATTGGAAGTATAAGTATTTGGAAAAAGAAATGGAATACATTAACTTTGTCAACAAAGGTTTACAGAATGAGTAAGATAGAGGTAAGTGTAGTTGCAAAGATTTTAAACAGAGCTGAGGTAGGGAAATTAAAATACAACACTACCATGGAGCGAAACGACTTAAGTAGGTTAGAGTGGCTTATACACGCTCAAGAAGAGGCTATGGACTTGTCGGTATACCTTGAGAAATTAATATCAGTTGAACAAGAATTGTTATTAGCAAAAAAACTTATAGATGAGAAACAAAAGAAACAGCCCTGTAAGAACTGCCGCTGTAAAGGCGGGCTTTCGAAGTGGACTAGAACATCGAGTTTGGAAGAACTTGAAGCAGCGCCACGTAAAGGGTGCGACTTATGAGTCGATTAAAATAAAATACACAATCCCCCTGAGTGAACACTCTTACACCCCCGATATAGTATTAGCCAATGGTATTATATTGGAGGTTAAGGGTCGTTTAATGAAAGCAGACAGGGATAAGCATATATTAATCAAAGAGCAATACCCTGAAATAGACCTTAGGTTTGTATTTCAAAACGCAAACAATAAAATTAGAAAGGGAAGCCAAACCACTTACGCTCAATGGTGTGAAAAAAATGACATAAAATGGTGCGAGAAATCAGTACCCGATAGTTGGCTTAAGGAATAAATGCGGTATATTTGATTATTCCCTGTTTATCTCTGCATTGTTTTTTTGGTTAGAGACTTGGTAACCCTTGCATTTGCAGGGGTTGCTTTTTTTTACTATATTTGTATTATGAAAAAACAATATAGACCAAGGCTTTCCGAATTTGAATGGAGTATAGTTCAGAGGGAAAGAGAAGCACTATCCCCATCATCAGGAAACGTGCTAGTCATAGGAGATATTCACGAACCATTTTGCTTAGACGGATACCTAGAACATTGCAAGAAGCAAATGATTAAGTTTCAATGCTCTGAGGTGGTTTTTATAGGCGATGTAATAGACTCTCACTACTCTTCCTTTCATAGAGCAGACCCCGATGGTTATGGGGCAGGAGAGGAACTTGATAGAGCTGTCGATAAAATCCAAACGTGGTATAAAGCATTCCCTAAAGCAAAAGTTTGCATAGGTAATCACGACGCTATAATACGAAGGAAAGCCTTTGACAGCGGAGTATCTAAGGCTTGGGTAAGGGACTTTGATGAAGTACTAGGAGTTGATGGATGGGATTTTAAAGAAGACCACGTAATAAGCGGGGTTCTTTATGTTCACGGAACAGGAACTTCAGGTAGAAGTGCCGCAGCAAACAAATCTTTAGAGTTTAATTGCCCTGTAGTTCAAGGACACATTCATACAGAAGCATCAGTTATCTACAATGGTAGTAATTGGGGTATGCAAGTTGGTTGTGGAGTTGATAGAGATTCATACGCCATGGCTTACGCTAAGCACTTTGCTAAGTCCTACAAGTTATCTTGTGGGGTTGTACTTAATAACGGAACTCTACCAATTGTAATTCCTTTCACTTAGAATCAGGAGCGTACACGGTTGCCGCAGCTAAAGCGAACATAACTAAGTGTTGCCAAGTAACCTCACCTGCAACCTCAGTTTGATGTACAGCCGCTATGGCTATAACACCGCCTATAGTTCTTTTGCTAGACCACTTCCCGTTCTTATCCTTAAACATTTTAGGGATAATAAACGACATAATCTTAGCTCCTGTAGTAATTAAAGGGTTAATCATAGGTTCTTGGATGTCTTCAAGTTCTTCGTTTTTAAGCTTTCTATTCTTTCTTCTCAGACCCATAGTTAGGAATTAAAAATTCAAATATTTTATCTACCTTACCGAAAATAGCGTCATCCTTCACTGAAGGGGTTAGTCGAACTACTACTTTTGCCGCAGCCATTAAAGCTACTAATACAGCGAGTATATTCGCTCCGTTTGTTGAGATGTATTCAATCATGCTTTCTTAAATTATGTTTATGTAAAACGAATCGGGAAGTGTAGCTAATAACGAATCCAGAGTATCTCTACTAGAAGTAACGTCTAGCTCCCCATCTTTATTTATATCAGAATAAGACTTTCCTACGGCAATACAACCTCTTAATTGCGAGTGATAATTTGCTGCGTGAATAAGGATATAATCCCTATCCTCAACGTCTTTAATTATGAAATGCTCCCCATGTTTTTCTGAGAATCTTACAATAGCAAGGTATTCTCCTTGTGGAACGCAAGATACGTTAGTTTTGTTATCTTTCCAAGAAAGCTCTAAGGTTTTGCAGGAAAAGCACTCCTTTATTTCGTCGTGAATAGTTAATATTCCTAACGTCTCTTTCCCTGTATCTACTAATCTATTTAAAACTACCTTCATTTGTCTTTTATTAAACTTATCATCGCTTGAATCCAATCCTTGAAAAAGTTTCTCATAGCTACCACTTTACTTTATCTGCCCAATAAGCTGCCGACATTTTGCCTTTAGCAATATTCTTTCCGTGGCGAGCCTTAAATGATTTACGTTTAGCTTTCATTTTATCGGACTCGCCTTTCTTTGGTTCTCCTGCAGTGCTTGCGCCTTGCTCTCCAAACCTAATAGTCTTTATTTTATCCCCTTCTTTAGCAACCACCACGTGTGATTTCTTAGGATGGCTAGGGGTTCGCTTAGGCTTGTTGAAACCTGAAACTCCTGCCTTATCTAGTCTTGAATCTTTCTTAGCCATATTAACCTGTAAATCCTGATGAATACTTTGAATACTGAAAACCTAAAGTAACTCTAAGTGTTTCGTTTCCCGAACCTCCGTGACCTGTATTTCTTATAAACGCAAATATCTTTTTACCTTGAGGTATTACTACACTAGGCGACGCTGACCCTACGAAGGGGTATGAAGTCGCTGCCGACGCTAATGTTACTGTAGGTACTGTGCATAAAAAAACAGGGTTTTGAAGAGTCCCGAATGAGGGGTTGTCGTTGTCGTAGTAATAAAGCACTATATCCACATCCCCTGTAGCCGATGTATTAAGAACCGAACCAAAGACTTTAAAGTTTCTCATTTCAAAGGGAACGTCAACCCCCATATTACTGTAAAGCCCCGTCATAGAGTAGGGAGTTGTGCTGTTTATCGCAGCCTGAGTACTGTATTGACTCCAACTAGTACTAGACCAACCCGATGATTGACTTCCAAAATACCATCTATTAGCAGCCCCTGTATTCATAAAAAAAGAAGTGTGCATTAGTATAGCAAAAGTCTTGTCATCAGACAAAACAGAAACAGACTTAACTAAAGCGTGTAAAAAAGCTCTTAGATTCTCTAACTTAACACCGCCTTTTACGTTAGTTTTAAAGTTTTCTTCTATAAAAAAAAGCAAGTTGTCTCTATCAACAAGTTCATTTGCCGTTACAGCAGCATTGTCATTGCTTCTTGACTGCGCGTTAAACTTTAGAGCGTAACTCGCAGCTTGGTCTGTATAATCAGGAGTATTAGGCATGTTATTCTTTCCCTTTAATTAGTAATTGATACATTCTAACAGAAGTATACGCGACAGCTAGAACAAGAGATAACATTCGCAATCCTTGTTCAACTTCAGCCATTGTAGAGAGCATTACTGCTCCCCCATTTACTGCGGTAATTTCTATAGAGTCTTTTATTTTAGCTATAGTATCGTTCATCCTTCTTTTTTATGGAGCTGTATCTATTAAATTTACTTCCGTAAGCTAAAATACCCCCTAGTCTTACTACGTTATCCCCATTTGTGTGCATGTCATTTTGAGAAGACTCATACTCAGGATAAACCCCTACGTTATCGGTGTCATCCAACCACTCCATCATGTCTTTTAAAAGTATCTCAGCCTTTCTGAAAGTATCATCTTTAAGGATGGCTAATTCAGAAGAATCAGCAGGGTCACTCCAATCGTCATCATTAGTAACTACTCCTGAAGCCGTTGTGTTGTATTGCATGTCATTTAGAACTTCGTACTTAACGTAAAAAGCTAGACAGGGTAATATATAGTTTTTCAAAAGCGTCGTCTCGACAGCTTCTAAACTTCCTTCGTGATGCTTTTTCCTTAACTCTCCCCAAAAATAATCTCCTAAGTGAGGTTTAAGGTGTGTTAATTCAGCTATAAGGACTATGTTATCATCAATTATAGAAGAATCCATATGGACGTTAGTCATAGCTTTTGAAACCACTTCGCTAGCAGATATAAGGTTGCTGTATTGTCTATAGTCTGTCTTTGCCATCGTCTTTACCTTTTAAGTCTTCTAAATAAATATCTTCCAAATCTGGGCGCTCTTCTAAACCTATCAATGCACGAAGCTCGTTTACGTCAGCTATTTTAGTAATGTCAATGTCCGCAGCAAAACCTATAGGGGATTCGAATTGAACCTCTAAAGATGAAGCGTCAGTTTTCAAGACCTTACCTAAAGCGTCACGCATAGGCTTAAACACTTGCTCTATAGTATCTTGAATAACTGTTCTCATAACTAAATCGTAAGAAATTCTAATCTCACTACCTGTGTTATTCATTTTACCACTAGAAACAATACCTGAAAGAGCAGGTTGCCACCTGTGAGCTGTAACTATATTATTACGGGTAAGTTCTTGGTATTCCATGAAACTACCGTCTTTGTCATCTTTAAGTATCTGAACATTAGCCCCTCCACCTGAGCCGCCTCCGTCTTTAACTAAGAATAATATCTTACCGTTATTACCTTCTCCCGTTAGTTTGTCTTGAGCTAAAGAAATTAATTCTTCTGCCTCATCGTCACTCATAGAGCCGTCTATCTCAACGATAGCTGAAGGCATAAAACCATTCTCAAATTTAGAGCGATTGTATTTTTGTATAAGATAATCTATCTCTATAGAACCACTTTCAGCAGCGGCTATATAATCAGGAATACCATATCTTTGGAATCCACTCTCGTAATCCTTAAACATAAGAACAGAACGCCCATTCTTAAAGTTAGGGAACATAGGTATCTTGCGAACTTCTTTATCCTTAACGTCATAATGTGACCAATCAGGATTAACATAAACTGAATCCATGTTCTTACCTACACGAACCATCGTTGAGTCAATGTGATACATATTGCATCCACCTTCGTATTCAACAAATTCAATATAGGAGTTTCCGAATGTGTAGAAATCATCTACAACCAACCTAAAAAGGTTTCTTAAAGACTGACCTGAAGGGTTAACCTCCTTTAAGTAGTCGTTTAATTTTGCGTTTATAGTAGTTATCTTACTACCCGCTGTGTAAGTAGCCTTTTGAGAAAGGATAGCTCTGTGCGTACTTGATTTTCTTTTTAACTCAGCAAGATATTGAGGAAACAAATTATCATCCCCAAACTTATAAAACTCTTTTGAGGTAATATTATGCTGTCTCTCTAATATATTAGGCATAGGGGCTAAGTTGACTATATCAAACTTAACTTTACCCGTTGCTTGTTGCCTTATTGTTTTAGATGTAGAACTAGCTACAAATCTTCCGTTGGAATCTCTTTTTCTTTCAGCCAAAATTTTACAAGTATAATGATTACACAAATATAAGAAAATTAAGGGGTTACTTCCGTAGTTTCGCCCCTTAATCTAAATATTATTACGCTTTAACTAAAGGTAATCTACCTTGAATTGCAGTGAAAGTTAATGTAACACCGTTAGCGTCTACTAAAGCTGTTCCTGTGTCCGCTTCAATACCTGTTAAAACTAAAGGGTAAAGAGTTGTAGTTCCTGTAGAGGCATCTCCTGAACCAAGCTCAGGGTCGTAGCCAACTAAGTATTCTACATCAGAGTACATCTTAGCTATCGCGTTTAAAGGCTTGCCTCTCATGTTCTCTAAAGCAACCAAGGTTGTTAGATTCATGTTAGGAACGTATCCTTCTATTGTTACTGTGTGCAACATTAATCCTTTGTCTTGAGACGAAGAAACCTTCATGTTTGCAGTTTCCTTATCGAAGGATAATACTACCGCCGTTCCGCCTTGAACTAGACCTGAATTTGCTACAGTTCCGTCGTTAGCGGATGTGTCGAATAAGGTTGCAGATGAAAACTCCGCTAAACTTAATGATTTAATACCACCCTTTACAAAGTGGTCAGTATTCGCTACTGTTATTGCTGTTAATGCCATTTTATTTTTATTTAAAAGTTATGAAAAAAAGGGAGCAGAGTAGAACCCCGACTCCCTTTAATACTAATCATTATACTGTATACTATTGGTGTAACGCAGTAACTGCTAATTTAGCATCCATTAATTGTGTACCACATTTGTACCCAAATCGCATTCTGTATGCTTTTTGGTCTTGAGAATACCAATTTTCAACTGAAGCGTTGTCAAAGTCAGTACCTACTGCGATAGCTCCGTCAGCAACCATAACAACACGACCTACTGAATTAGCGTCTGTAGCTCCGTCAATTAAAGCGTGGTCACTAGCGATATGTGAATCCCAATCTCTACGAACAATAATAGGAATACCATCCCAAGTTAAGTTTGGAGTTCCATCTTGCAATACCATGAAAGACTCAGAAATACCTTGAGCTCTTAAGTACTTTCGATAAGCGTTAGCTATAACACCCGAAACAAACATTGTTTTAGGTAGCTCTAACAGCTCAGGAGTTGCAGCGTTATAAACAGCTTCAAAGATACTAATAACCTCAGCGCCTGTATAAACACCTGATGCGGCTAATGCACAACCTGTTGATGGGCTAGCAGAGCTTATGTCTATAACTAGTTTTTGACCACTACCTAATCCGTCTTTAAGAACTTCAAAGATTCCGTCATAAACATCGTAGTCAAGATTTCTACCTGTTGCATCTGCATCAGAACCTGCTGCGGTAGCGTTTATGTTTGCAAACCATAACTGTCGGTTGAAATCACGTTTTACAGCTTGAAGCATAACGCCTGCCATAATTTCTTTGATTACAGTTCCGTCAATATTATCTTTAGCTGTACCTAATTTTAAAGCTTGAGATTTTACTGTAGCAAAAAATGTATTTGCTCTTTGCTCCATTTCAGCTTCAAGGTTTCCAACCACTAAAGTTCTTTGAGTGTATGCGGAGTTCTCAGCGTCAGCAGAAAATGCAGACCCTGCATTAGGTACTGTAATATACTCAGCAGACTGAAAGTGGTCTAACTTCATGCTTGACCTTACGTCAGGATAAAGCGTAAATTTGTTTAAGTATTCTTGCCCTAAAAATAAAGGAGATAAGAAATACTTCGCCACCTCTTCTTGGTGGTATCCTGTAATTGATGTACTAATAGCGTTAGCCATAATTTAGTTTTTTAATTTATTATTACTTATTGAAGATTTTGTTTGCTAATTCATCCCAAGCATCTGCTTGTTTAGCGGGTTTCTCTACTATTCTAGGCTCGTTTTCAGCTAAAGTAACTGAAGGGGTAGCTTCTAGTTTTGAAATTCTTTGAGTCATTGTCTCAAACTGAGTTTTAAACTCTTCCTTAGACTCATTTGACTTTTCTTTTTGAACACTTAGTTTCTGAGATAAAGAATCTCTTTCTTCAGTCAATGAGTCTAATAGAGCCTTTAAGTCATCTACATTGACAGCCTCTTCGGTTGTTTCTGTTTCTGTCTGTGCGGCAGGCTCTGCTTGCGCCGTTCCCTCTGTCTTGCCTACTATTAGGCTTTTGATTTCTGTGAACCAATTTTTCATAGTTTCCTCGTTCATTTTACCCTCTGTTTTTATTTCTTCGTTTCCGAAGGTGGTTAATATATCCTCTGCTGTTTTATTTTCAAAACCACTCATATCATACTTGGCTACAATATCCATTTTACCCGCAACGCTGTCTACAAATCCCATCTCTTTAGCCTCGTCAGCACTAAGCCAAGTTTCAGCGTCCATCATGAATGAAATCTTTTCCTCGTCAAGGTTACTTCTTTTAGAGTAAACATTAATCATAGTAGCTTCAACCTTCTCTAAAGCGTTTATTTGTCTTCGCATCTGAGACTTATTACCAAACACATTACTCATAGGAGAGTGAATCATAAACAAGCTGTTAGACGTCATTTCTATACTGTCCGCTGCTAAAGCTATCACCGTAGCCATAGACGCAGCCAAGCCTTCTATTTTTGCCGTTACCTTACCTGTGTAGTTCTTTAACGCTGTGTAGATTGCTTGACCTTCGAAAACGTCGCCTCCTGTACTATTAATATGGAGGGTAATATCTTTACCTTTTAAATCTTTAAGGTCTTGCAAAAAACTCTTGGCTGTAATCCCGTGAACACCTATTTCATCGTAAATGAAGATGTCTGTGGATTTACCTTTAGCTTTTGCTTCTATCGGATTGATAGCGTACCAAGATTTATTTTCGTAAATATTTTCCATAATACAAATATAAATAATTAATTAGTTATAGTGTTGCCATTGCTTGACACTTTATTCTTCATGTAGTCGTACACAATTCTTTGAGCCTGCCTTATGGATATATTATACTCTACTGAGATGTCTATAAATATATTTTTTATAAGCTCTGAGTTGTTTTTCTTTAACGCATTATTAAAGTCTAGTCTAATTAAGTAGTTTCTAACCGAATTACCACTCAACAACCCTTCATCGTAAAGGGTGTTTATAGTCTCTTTAGAGTTAGTTCCACAGATCCCTTGTATTACCTCTGTTAATTTATTTTTCATTTCTTAAAATTTAGCTGAGCTTTCTAGCATTTTAACTCTTTTTTGCGTTTTATTTAAAGACTCTACAGGTAAGACTACGTTTGTGTTTCGCCCTATAACATTACCTAAAGCTTCGTAATCTATAAGTCCTGAGCCACCAAAGTTAGGTGAGCCGAAAGAAGTTCCTCCTCCCGCTACATTCATAGCACTCAAAGCTCCTCCAAACATAGACGTACTTCTTTTGTTTATAACAGATTCACCTCCTTCAAGCTCAACAACCCTGCCGCCTACAGCAAATTTCTCCCCGCCTTGAGCGTGAGAATTACCATGAACCATACCACCCTTTGCAAACTCTTGAGCCTTAATACTACTCGAAGAAGACGCGTAACGAGCAAGAGCTAAAGCTGCCTGAATAGTGTATTGAGCAGCACCTGACGCACCAAAAGTAAACGCATTTCCAGGATTTGCCGCAGCTTGAACAGCAATATTGGCTAACTCCTGCATAAGACTAATCTTAGCCATTTTAAGCTCGTTTTCCTTTCTTGCCTCAAAAGCCTCTTTATCTAGGTTTTTCTGCTCATCGGCGGCTTGCCTTTGATTTACAAGACCGTCTGTAGCCTCTTGGTTAACAGTGTCTCTCCTTTTTTCTATAGCCCTTTCTTGATTTGCTAACTCAGTCTCTAAGGCTTTTTTTCTAGCTTCAGCTATGAGGTTTACTCCTTTTAAGACTAGGTCAAGCTTTATTTTCTCAAGTTTCTCTTCTTCTTTAAAGGATGCTTGGGCTAACTGAACATTAAGGTTAGCAATTTTAGCTCTTATTTTTTCTTTTTCTGCTTCAGTAGAGCCTGCAATTAAAAGTAGCTTTTCTTGATAAGCTATTTCATCTGTAATGTTTTGTATTCTAAATTGCTTATTAGTTAAGTTTCTAGTCTTTGCTTGCTCCAAAGCATTCGAAGTTTTATCCTCTTGAAATTCTTTAGTAACTTTAGCTTCTTCTAAGTTGTAAAAATCAGTATTTGTATTTCTTATTTGAAGAGACTTGTTCTTTGCCTGAGTTTCAAGTTTATCTAATCTAGTTTGTATAGCTATTCTTTTCGATTCATCGTTAATCTTAAAAGTAGATAACGCTGCAAGCAAGTTTCTTTCTTTTTGTATTTTTGCTTGAATAATAGATAGGTCGGTGTCAGCTCTACTTTCATTATCCGTAAGGTCAATATCGTTCAGTATTTTTATCTGATTCGATAAATCTTCTCTAGAGGTTAATTCAAATAAGTCGTATGCTTGTGCGTTTAAAGCTTTTTTTGCTCCTTTCGCATCATCATCCGCCTCAGCCTTATCGTCTATTACTTTTCTTTCCGCTATAAAAACATCGAAACTTTTTAATCTAGTCGCCAATTCCTTATTGTAAATTGCTAAATGTCTTTTAGACCTCAAAACTTCTATAGCCTCTAAATCTTCATCTGTAAGGTTGGCGGTGTTTCCACCCTCCCCTCTACCTTGTATTCGGTTTAAGTTTACTCTACTAAGTTCTAATACCTCATTAAAAGCTTCAGCCTCTTCTTTCAAAGCCGTAAGGTCTGCGGTACTCATAACTTTCTCCATATAAGCATCTGCATCTTCATTCGCAAAACCTAATGTTAAAAGCTCTTGGAGTCCGTACAACGCGGTCATCGCTTTAGTGTAACCGCCTACATTTTGACTTGAAAACAAATCTAAGTAAGAGGTTGTACTTCTTATTGTGTTTTTCCAAAAATCAGAATCCCCTATGTTTACTTTAAAAGCATTGTAGGCTGTAGACATTTGATCCATAGCAACAGCGGTCGAGTCAATGTTCTCCTCTAAGGCTTTTTGCTTGTTGGCGGCACTAAGAGTTACGTCTTGATTTTCTGCTAAAACCTTATTGTATGTGTCTGCGTTATCCCCTGCAAGAGAGAATATAGCAGTAAGCCCACGAACATTACCAAACATTAATTCAATATCTCTAGGGCTAGTCTTGTAAACCTCGTTTAATTTTTTTAATGTGTCAGTAAACCCTACCGCCTTCATTTGAGCAGCACCGATAGGTATTCCGTACTTAACAAACAAATCTCTAGAAGCAGCCGCAGGTTTTTGCATTTGAGATATAGCAGCACGAAGAGCCGTTACTGACTTTGCAGCATCCAAACCTGAACGAGTTGTAGTTGCAATAGCAGCCCCTAGTTCTTCTATAGATATACCTGATGCAGCAGCGAAAGGAACAACAACCCCTAATGATTTGGAGAGTTCAGCTACAGTTGTTACACCGAACTTTTGAGTTGTAAATAAAATATCACTAACTCTAGAAGCTTCACTAGCCTCCATACCGTAAGCATTAAGAACCGTAGTTAAACCCATTGTAGCATCTTTTAAGGTTGTAACCCCCGCAATAGCTAATTCAGACGCTTCGTTAAGAAATTGAACAGCATTACCTCCTGAGACACCCGCAGAAACAGCGTTAAACATAGCCTTATTAACATCTTTAACAGAAAGACCAAAGTCTTTAGATAACTTAATAGCTCCTTTATACAAATCCCCACTAAATAATCCTGTATCTTCAGAACTCATTAGCGTTGTTACATTCTTTACTCCTTGTTCAAACTCAGCAAAAGCCTTCACGCTACCGCCAATAAACCGACTAAGCTTCATTACCACAGCAATAACAGCCCCTATAGCACCCGCCATTTTAGCGAAGTTTTTTATACCTCCAGAAACCGATGAGCCTTGTTTTTTCTGAGCTACAGTGTTTTTGTTTTTTACTTTAGTGTTTTTTTCTAAGGCAGCGCTTTGGAGTTTTACAGCTCTTTTTTGCTTATCAATCTCAGTAGTAAGCTTACCCACTGATTTTTTACTCGCAGCATCTGCGCCTTTGTGTTTGGCTTTCTTTTTTAAAAGGTCTGATAGCTGTTTATTTAACTGAGCTAGCTCTATTTTAAATTTACCTAATTGGTCTCTTCCGTCGATACCAAATTTAATTCTGTACTCATCTGTAGCTTTAGCCATTTTCTATAATATTTCGTAATTAGTACCTGTTCTAGTAACTAGCAATAACTCAACCTCTGTGGTTTCTCCTGAGAAGTTAAAGTCTTTTATTTTGTTTAATATATACAATTCGTTGTCTATTTTTATTAATTGCTTAAAGTTAATAGACCTAACGTCTTCTGCTGTTAAATAGACTTCAGCGGTAATTATCTTGTCTCTCATCGATAACATATCAACAAGTCCTTGGTGGTAGGTGCTAAATAAGCTAGCAGAATCCCCTTGATTACTTTCGCTATCTGAAAATAAAATCGTAGGAGTACTTGGTTCAAAAGGAAAGTAAGAACCTACCTCTAGATAAACCACAGTCTTAGTTTCTTTATATCTGAATAAACCGTCGCTTGAACCTCCTCCCGCGCCTCCGCTTCTTATAAACAACTCATCTAGTGAGTAATGAATGCGGGGAGCTTGGAAATTCTCCTCATCAAAAGTATCAACAGCTTGATAGGTAGTAAGTTCAGAATAAGACTCGTCAACATATTTTGTTCCCTTAATAAGACATAACTTGTATTCATGAGAGTTGTTAGCTCTAGGTTTTTGCTCAGGAAGAACAGGCTCTAAAGTTGAATCAGGCTCGCCCCATATTCTAGGTAGGTACAATGAATTGTTTACTACATTTTCGTTTTCAGCCTCCATTTCTGGCGTCAAAGGATTCCCTCCCTGTGTTCTACATATAAATTTAGCGTAACCCATTTTTAAAGAAGAAAACATTTCTAAAGAAATACCACCACCACCTTCACTTGATAGAGGGTTTCCTGCCGACGCCATTCCGTTTAGCGATAAGTAAACTTTTTTATCTCCAAAAGATAAAGAAGAGTCTCCCATAATGTGATTAGATGTAGAGTAATCCGACGAATCTTTAGCCATTGAATAAACCAAATCCGAATTTATGATTTCATTGTTTTTTATTTCCGTTATTAAAGCCTTATCAGTCAAGTCGTTAAAGCCGTAAGTCTCTCCGCTAAAATCATAAAAAGAATTATAAGGTTCTACGCTTATTTCTTTAGATATTTCATTCGTAGTCCAAATTAAATTAAAGCACTTAGTTATTTCAGAAACAAAATCTAAAGCTTTACCGTCAGGAAGTACATCTAAGTAAGTTACTCTAGGACTTGATGTCGACGTGTAAACAACTTTATTCCTACCCTCCATAGCGTATGGGGATTCGCAAAGACTCATCCTAAGGTCTAGTTCATTAATTCTAAAGCCGCAATTAAACTTTTGGAAAGAAAGACCTGAAGCTTCCGTATTCCCACTATCTCGATTTCTAGTACCCATAATAGCGATTACGTGATACTTCTTTCCTTGCTCTAGGTATTGAATCCTGTTTAAGGATACTCTTGTATCTGTGTAGTCTGTGGATAAAAGCTCCACTGCGTTTTCGTCGTACAAATCAAAAGCATTAAGAGACAGCATTTCATTGTCTATGTAAATATCGTCGTTAGCAAATTCTTCGTCAACTAACATTACAGTCATGAATGTCTTCTTGTCTGCGTTTTCTATACCTGAGTAATTATCGTCGTGGTAGAAGCCATATTTATTTAATTGAGTATTAGGAACACTTGTTAAATCAAAGTTTATTGCTAAATCTAACTTATAGTAATCAGAGCTACCCACTTGTATAACTGATTTACCGACGCCTAGGTTATTGTTTTTTAACTTATTTTTTTGATTAATGTTTGAACCATAATAAAGACCTGTACCCTCTAATCTATCCGTAGCACTAATATCTTCATAAGAGTGAGATAAGGAATTGTCTTGGTTTATTATATTGAATTTAATGAAAGCCCAATCAATAAAGTAAACAATGTCTGCATTTTGATGTGAGCCTAAAAAATGCTTGGCGGAAACAAAAGGTCTACTGTCTAGCATCGAAGTTGAAAACGCTGAGTTTTGCTTAGTGTTAGCGCCGTTAAAATTGTAATCAAACGAAGCGTCTAAAACTGTTTGCTGAATGTGAAAGTCAGGCTTCTTCATTGACGGAGCTATAACAGCGAGTCTACTTACTATATTGCCAAATTCAATAGAAAAATCGCCATCAAACTCGCTATCCTCATTAAGGAAGTCGCTATTTAAAGTATAACCTACTGTTGAAAATATTTTCTCTAAAAGTTTCTTTATAGAAAACGCTGCCTTGATGTTTCCCCAACCAATATTAACTGCGTCAGGATTTTCAGAGTCCCTAACCTTCCACTTACCATTGTCAACAAGAGGGAAGAATATTTCAGTATCTAAACTAGGATTTAAAGCTTCTCTAGTTATTTCATACTCAGTGATTTTGTAAGACTCTGACTGAATGGATTTTAATTCTATTTGCTTAAGGGCTTCAGTCCACCCTGCGTTTCCTGCCACTAAATTAATATCTAGAGAATAAGCTCCCCTTTCGTCTAAACTAGAGCCTAAGAGGTTTGCATATCCTTTAAATAAATTTACTCCATCAGCTTTTAATTCAAACTTTTTAGGTTTTATAAAGTTATACCCACCTTCCCAAGAAAACTTACTAGAAATGGAGTTTAATTCATTTTCAAATCCAAAAGCTAGCTTGTTTTTTGAAGTAGCGGGTAGTGATATTGTTTTTGAAAAAGAAGAACTAGAAGCTCCTAACTCTCTAAAATCTTTAACTGTAGATGTCATAGGTATATCGAAATCCTCAAACAAGTCCAAAGAAGTAACCTGAGATTCAGAACCCGTAGTCGTAGTACCCTCTATTATTACGTCAGAGACTATACAGTCTAAAACATTACCCGAACCATTGCTTTTAAATTTTAAGCTCAAGGTTTTATAGTTAAGCTCTTGAGCAGGGTCACTTATGTTTATTTCAAAGTATGTAGAGGCATCTCCTGTTGATATTAGATTCTCAACAACCACTCCGTTTGCATTAGCATTATGAGATACAATTATTGTATTTCCTGACGCTAAATAATTGGCTTTTATTTTTATTTTAAGTGAGGTATAAATAACCCCTTGAGAGCCTGAAAAGTTTATGCTAGTAGAGGCTTCTTTGTCGGCAGCTAATAGGTTTAATGTCTGTGAGTCTATGCACTTAGCCCTTAAGGCTACATCGTAAGCAGCTACGTGAATTAGAGAGAGATTAAGTGAGAGTATCTCTCCATATTTCTCCATAACAACCTTAGCTCCTTGCTGAGGAACGGCGGCTGACAGGCTTCCGATTAAAACGTCGTTACCCGCTAAAGCAGAGCCTTTTTCTGCGGCAGTTTCACTCCTTAACCTAATAAACTCTCCTTCAATAGGAATGGTTACGGCTACTGAGCCTATAGCGTTAAACTCCTCCGACGTTGTGTTTTCGCCCGTATCTACCCTTAAATTATCTCCTGAAGCAGAGCTAATGAAAGCTGTTACAGTTAAGTCTTGACCTAAAAATTCACTAGGAATAGGCGACATGGATTTAATTAAAGGAGCTTTGACTCCGTTTGAAGGGTCGTACTTGTATCTTGCAAAGTCACCCCCGCTAGTGTCTCTAGTTATAAACGAATTTTCAGAATCAAAAAACTCAATAGATTGAATCATGTATGTGCCATAAACATGATTGTCAGAGAACTCTTTATCTAAAAATACGTGTAAATCATTAGACCCTACCTTTAAATTAATTCTTTTTGTAAGGGTTTCGGTTTTAGGAAGTCCATCAACGTCGTAAATATTACTATCATGTAAAGGGTGAACTCTTTCTGTTTCCTCTGATTCAAGTTGATTTTGACCTTCAACGTATTGCCCGTCTGAATTATGAAAGGGAAGTATTATATTTTCTTTATCCGTTATTGTAGATTCGTCAGGGTTAAAACCTTCTCCATTCGAAGAGTATGAGTGTTCTGTGTAGTAAGGAGATGAAGAGGAGTACTTCGAGTAGTTAGCCGTATACTTCGTTAGATTTGATGTAGTGAAAACCAAAGGAGCGTCAGAACGCTTCCTAGATTGACCAAGGTGAACATAAGACCCCGATAAGAACAGGAAACCGTCCTGTGAAGAAGCGTCGTAATCCTCTATAGTTGTCATTTCTTGTATAGCGTAAGTGGATTTTTCAAGTCTAATATAACTTACCCTAACATACCCATTATAAGCTTGAGTATCCTGAACCATAATGTCAATACAGTGGTCTGCGGTGCTTGAGGACGAATCAAATGAAAAGTTAAATCTTTCAGTGGTTGGTGTTGTTCCAACAGCTAATATCTCCTGCTGTATGAGCACTTCTCTAGTCGAGCCGTCTGAATTTAAAGCTCGTATCCTTACAGTTACAGGAACATTAGACTCTCTTAAGCAAATAGAACAATTATATGATTGAGACTTGTCGAAAGTCAATAAGCTCCTAACAACATTAGCAGGTACGGCAGGGTTGTTGTGCCTAATAAGTAAATGCGTTGCACCACCTACTCCACCAACAAGTAGAGGGCTGTTAGAACTTGAGTTATAGTTGTATGTCTCTTCACTGTTTGTAATCACAGGGAAGAAAGAGCCAGAAGCTGCCCCTGAAACAACCCCATCCGTTACTTGGTATGAATTAGCTAATGCGTATTGAATGTCATTAAAATCATGATTAGTTGGAGTCCCGTATGGGAGTCCGTCAGTATAAGCATTAGGAATTGAAACGACAGCTAACATAATTCCTACTTGGTATTTTACTTCAAGCTCAACATTAGTTCCTATTACGTGGTCAGGGAAGATGTTTTCTAAACTTAGAACAACGGGAGGGAGTTGGTAATTAACGGTTTTTGAAGGCAAATTCAAGTAAGAAGCAAACAGAGAGGATTCAATTTCTGCATAATGTCTTTGCCCCCAAATATCAACTACGTCATCTTCATAATACTTGTTTATGCTAGGGTAGTACCTAGCATTTGCATTATCAAAGCCGAAAACTAAAAAAGATATGTAATTACCCTCATTATCGTTTACACGGAAGCCTCTATTGTCAGTGTTTAGAGTACCTGATATAGTGACTGCTTGGCTATTTGAGGGGGCTATAGTGTTAGCGGTTCTAATAGACCCAAAATTAACTCTTGAATCATGGTCTAAAGCAAAATTATCCGCAAGATAAACACTATTAAGGTATTCTTTATTATTAAAGTTAGCCGATGTTGTTGGGTGAGTGTCTGACGCGTCGTTTATGTACCTAGAATCAAGCTTGTTAACCCTCTCTGAAGCGTCACCTTCAGCCGACTTTCTACCATAAACGGTTAGGCTTGGGGCTAATTCATCTACGTCGGCATTGTAGTATGAGTAACCTGTGGTTGAAGCATCCTCTAAGTTGGAAAGACCGTTTTGAGTTAGCCCACTATTCTCTAAAGTATTAAGGATGAACTCCCAAGAATTTGCTTGGTAAAAAGAGGAATGAGCAGAGTTAGTAGGATAAAGAAATTTAGGATTCCAACCCGAGTCAAAATCAGAATTATCTATATTTAAACTTTGTAATGCACCACCTAGAAGATTGAGGTATTCAAACCCTGAATGCTGCCAATCTTGAGCAAGGGTATACCCGATTTGACCTACTGCGTTCCAATTAGAGAATGTAGAATTTTCAACAATTATATCTACAATTGCGGTTTCAACTGAACCTGCTGCGGAATCTCCTATTATTATTTCAAATATATTTCTAGCCATAATAATTATCTATTTACTGTGTAGGTGTCTTTTATAAAGGATAATGAGAATTGATCTAAGCTTATAATATCTTGAGACAAAGGAACTGTATCTGCATCAATAACCGACACAGGGCAGAATCTGCCAACATTATCATCTCCAAGTTCATAAATAAAAACATTCGTACTCCTATAAAGCTCTGACAACCAAACAGAGGTTTCTTTATTTATAATTGCGCTTAAAGTGTAAACCTCTTCCGTCATCCCCCTAGACACCCCTCTATTAGATGAGTTTCTTTTAGTGTAATCTTTGTTACCTGTTTTAAAAACGTCTTTAGTATTTACGTGAGATATTCCTAGATTAGATTCAAAGGTATAAAAATCCAGCAAATTATAATCATTAACAAAGTAAATTGTCTGAGCGTTTCTTACTTTCTTGAAGTTCGCATTTGTGGTAGAGTTTATATCTACTATCTCAAAATTCAATTCATTAGTGCTTGATGAACCCCCAACCTTATTTATTCTTGCCGAAAAGTTCCCACCACCCATTGCCGCAAGAGTAGTAGCGGTTGCATTTGAAAGCAAGAAGCTATCAGATATACTTAAGTTTAATGTTTTTATTGTGTTTTCATTTGTGCTCGCTACCGAGCCTGTAGTAGCATTGAATACATCGGCAGTGCCTGAATTATTTGTGGCGGTAACCGCAACCTTTAATTGATTAGGGTTATTCTGAGCAAGAATTGACAACCCTAAAGGAAAGCCTACAGGTATCTTTCTTGTTATAGATGAAGGGCAGTTAGTTAGGAATTTATAAAAATCATGCCCATTAGCGTCTGCTGATATAGCCGCATCCATTCTCCAACCTGAGAGCTTAAAAGAAGCAGGTAGTGTATTGCTGTTTTTGTTAGAGTTAATTTCTCTATTAGGAATTTCTATATCACAAACTTTTAAACTATCTACTGCGGTGAAAACCTCAGCATCATCTTCATTTAGAGTTAAAACACCTGTTACTGTATCAATATACCAACTCCTAGCCGAGACTGAGTAATTTTTAATTAACAAAAAGCTACTAGCTCTATCTATTCCGTTAGCGCCGTTTGCCGTAGAAAACAAATCATCGTAAGTATCTTTAGGTATTGCGCTTTTTAGGACTGAAGAAATATCAAAAGTAAAAGTTGGAGAACTTAAAGTACTGCCGACATCCCTTCCTTGAATTAACGGAACACCTAACTTAGTTGTTACACCCGAAACAACCTCGTTAACTTGGATTTGAACTAATGTTGTATTTGGAGTTCCTGAACCTTGATACGACACAAGTATTGGTCTGTTACATGTTTCTACTTTTTTCGTAGCTATTGAAGCGGTAGAGTTTATTAATGCTATATTTTGAGCCATAGTATTTTATTATTTAAAAAATGTTTTTACTTCCCCGCTAGATACTCTTGAAAATGATAAAGATTCTTGAGATAACCCTTTAACTACTGCTAGTAAATCTTTTCTAGCTAAAGCTCTTAACCTCTTCTTCTCTTCATTCCACACTACGTCTAACCAACCTATGTTGTGGTCATTATAAGTTTTAAACCCTTTTTTTTGAATGCTTCGAGCTATAAGGTAAGCGACTTGTTTTTTCTTCATAAACCGACCCTTCTTATCCCTTCCTGCTTTTATTCCTTTGTCATCCATCCAACGCATTATAGCATCTACGGGAGGCATTTTTTTAGGGTGAATATTCTTGTTTAAGAACCTACCATATCCCTTAAGCATTACCTCAAATCCTGCAATCAAATTACCTTTATTGTCAAAGTCTTTAATAACCCTACCCTTAACTGAGTTCATTAGCTCTGATGAGGCGATATTGTTTCTAGAAGATAATGACTTCCTAAGCTTAGTAGTAAAAGAACCTGCATAACCCGCAACCCTTCTTCTTAATTTAGCATAAGCCTTTACTTTATTTATAGCCATTTTACAGCTCTTTAAAATTATTCATAATTACGGTAACATTAGAAGGGCTTACAGCCTCGTCGTATATAGCTAATGCTTTTAACTTACCTACAAATCCTTGATATACAAATGATTCAGTAATTTCTGTTGCGCCAAAAATAAACCTAGAATTAGATATTACGTCATCTCTGAAAGAAGCTAATTCGTAAGAGTCTGTTTCGGTATAAAGTATTGTTTTCTGATTCGCGTGGTCATTAACTAACGCTATAGCTTTTAGGTTAGAAGAGTCTCCGTAGGGTCTTAAATCTACAGACGTAAAAGAATCAGTGGTAGCTGACGTATCATCATCCACTAGCAACTGTAAATCACCTTCTGTTCCTCCCCCTGTTATTATTCTAGCTCTAAAATAATCTGATTGGGCATCTCTACTGAATGAGAATAAAGTCATGTTATCACTAGTCGCTTCTTGAGATATGAAAACTTTAGCGAAAACAGTAAAACTTGCGCTACTAAAACTAATTGAAGGAATCTGAAGAGCCTCGGAGCTTGCAGCAGTTACAGGGCTTTCAAAAACAAAATCAACCCCATCAAAAGAAACAAGCTTGTCGCTACTTAAATGAGTCATGTGTAAGGAAGAGCCTAAAGGTTTTGTCGGCTTCCAAGTAATAGAGCTTGAGTCAGCTATAACCCAACTAGAAGAGTGGTAAAAAGCTTTTAAGTTCGATTCGTAACCTAGCGTTTTAGGTGCTGACGCTGTTGAGAAACCTAAAGACGAAGGGGCTAATAGAGTGAATGTAACCTTAACTCCTCTAGTAAGGTCATTCCCAAACCTAGAAAGTCTTTCTACTTGGAGAGAATCGTCGTTTAAAATATACTCCCCATCTCTTGTAGCTAAAATCTTATTCATCATTTGGTGAAACAAAGACATGCAATCGTCGTATAAGCTCAATGAATAATAATCTCCGTGAGCCCTGCTTTCAGGTTTTAATATAAAGCAAACCATTTCATACTCCTCGTAAGCTCTATTTATATCTGACACCTTAGAATTTGGTGGCTCAATAACGCACACAGGGTATTTGTAATTCTTTATTTTATTTATTTCGCTTTCGTCAAACATATGTAGTTGGTTCAATCCTGACGTGTTTGAAACGGCGGTATTGAAGTCGTTGTATATGTTTTGTAGGCTCTTGTAATTCATAATATATTACTTATATTTTTTACTTTGCTCTTCGTTTATCTCGAAATCGTAGTTAGCTTTACACGCAAGATACGAAAGATACTGAAAAACATCTGAAATGTTTGTATATAAAACACTGTCAATCGGAGTCTTGTCAGGTCTTTTAAATATATTACCCTCTGCCAATTCATATAGCGTTTTAATCCAACCAAGGTGGTTAAAATTCTTTTTGTATATGGTAGCTTCTTTTCCCGTTGCCGAGCCTCGTATACTAGGTACGCTAGACTGTAAATCTTCGATTTCTTTGACAAAAAAAAAGAGAAGTCTAACGCTATTGATACAGGAATCTTTTCAAACCTTTTAGCTAAAATGTCTCTATCTTTGTTTTGCCAATCTCCTTCAAGCTCTACTGTGTGAGCTAATTGATGAGCTAGATACATTACGGAATTTGGGTCTGTATTTTTAACGTAAAACTCAGCCTGAACAGATTCTAGGTATTGACCGTAGTTAGTGTTAATCCTAAGCCCGTCAGGTAAAGTGTATTTAGTTCCTTCAAACTCGAATGACTTAATATCTTCACTTTCTCTTTCCTCTTTTAGGAAGGTTAAAGATTCATGGTATTCGTTAACTAAAGCTGTCGGAAGCTCAAGCACCTCATCTCTGCTTAGCCCTGAGAATATTATACAAGCATTTAGCTTTATCTCAACGTCTAACCTATCTAAGAACTCTTCAGTTATATCTTCATTATCTTTAATAGCCTCTCCGTATTTAACGCAAGCCTTATTGTAGTCCGAGAACTGTCTTAATGTAACTGAGTCCCAACCTGTAGGAAACTTCATTTCTTTATCCATTTTTGTTTATCTAAATGCACTTATTCGTTTTCCTTTGCCGTATAAATCTAAAGCTATCTGTAAGCAGTCCACCATGTCGTCGTGGCGAGCGTTGGGGAATTGAGCGCACTGAGACAGGAAGTTGTCATTCCACATCCCTTCTACTATGTTAACCCTTCCCGATTCTATTATATTTACAACGTCAGTTATCCTAGCCACCTTATCCTTGGATGGAGGCTTGGACTCTATGATGTTTAATCTAGTGTTTCTCTTTAATGTTTGAACTATAGATTTTCCGCTAGCCTTTGGTTCTACATAAATCTTAGAACGTCTATCGTATCCGTTCCTTTCGCAGAAAGTTTGTATATATTTCACTAGCTCAGGGAACTCCATATACTTTTCTTCAACGCATCTAATGTAATACTCATTCTCATATATAGAATAGCATAGTAAAGCCGATGGGTCATTATTTTCTTTTGATGTATAGGCAGGGTCTATAACAAAGTTCCAAGTCATAAGGTATTCCTCTTTTAAGGTCTTTATAACATTAAACCAATCCTTCTTTATTATACCCCCATCGGCAGGCGCAGGTTGTTGCTGTAATTGTCCTGCGTATTCATAGCTACCTAATTGGTATTTATAGTCTTGTAGTATTTTCCTAGAAAACCTAGTATCCCAAAACAGTTCATTCCTATAGAATTTAAGGAGTCCTTTAGGACTCAAATTTTTTGAATATTCCGCAGGTATGCAAACATGCTTATAAGAGTCAGGGTTATTACTTAAAAGGTATCCACTTAAGTCGTCCTCGTGTAGCCTTTGCATAATTATTATCCTCACGCCTGTTCTAGGGTTATCTAAGCGACTATAAAGGGTCGTGTTATACCAATCATTAGCGTGAGTCCTTTCAGCTTGTGAGGCGGCTTGTTTTGGGCTTATAGGGTCATCTACGATTATTATAGATGCACCTGCCCCTGTAACCGTTCCTCCAACAGATGTAGCTCTTCTATTTCCTGTGTGGTTATTAACGTAATGGTGTTTGGTGTTTTGGTCAGGCTTTATTGAGAATAGCTCTCCCCAATTCCTTTGAAACCATTCACTTTGTATAACATCTCTTGACTTAGCACTGTGCTCAACACTTAATGACGCTGAGTATGAGGCTGTTATGAATCTGAGTTTAGGGTCTTTAATCCAACACCAAACGGGAAACAATATAGTACACATCAACGATTTTGATGCACGAAAAGGGACGTTTATTATTAAGTCTTCTGTTTTAGGTTCGTCGGCTATGATTCTTTCAGCCTCCTTCTGTAGAAGTTGGCAAACATATTGATGATGCCAATTAATATCTAACTGAACAGCAGGCTCGACAACTTTAAATGCCTCCTTGAAAAATTCAAAGTAAGACATCTCGCAGAGCTTTCTCCTTAGAGCCTCTGCCATTTCTTTAGTTGGAGCTGTATTCAATTGATTCATTCTTAAATTAAGCTAATATTGTGAAGTTTGTACCGCTACTAGTATGTCTTATTGTTAAAGACGCTCTACCCCCTCTAGTTCCTGCCGCGAAAGTAAAAGTAAACGGGGCTATTTTAGCAGCCTCAGTCGCGTTAGCAGTTATTCTTGAAGCTTGAGTTGAACTTATACCTGTTTTATTTTCGTTTGTAGCCGAAAGGTCACACATAGCATTCATATCGTCCCTCAAATCTTCAATAACGTCTAATACATCAGGCTCTCTCCCTTCACTACCCGAATCGTTATCAGTTAGGGGAGGTCTAGTACCTATAGCTGCTATGTATTTAGTGTCAGCGTTTTTTTCTCTTCTTGCTACTGCCATTTTTATAAGTCTTCAAAGTTTATATCCTCAACACTCCCTAAGCCTTCTCCTAATAATTTTTTTAGGTCTGCCGTTGTGGTGTCTTCAGTTAAATTAATTTCTATTTTATGTGACTTTTCTTCGTTTATCTGAGCCGCTAGCAACTTAGGTGTTACGTAAGGAAGTAATTTCACTATACAATCTATGTAATCTTTAGCACTTCTGTCTCTAACTTCAGCTAAAGCTTTTTTTATTTCAGATGTACTACCCTGTAAGGCTAATGCAATAGTTTCTCTAGTAACTTTCGTTACCTTATTGCCCGAACCCTTCGCTCTTCCGTTAGGATTTCCGCTTTCTCCCTTTTTAAATTTTGTTATCCTCCTGCCTTCAGCCATTAAATTATTTTTTATTTTTTTTAGAACCCGCTTTATATTTGTTTCTAGCTCTATTAGTTGAAGCCTTCTCCTTGACTAGCTTACCACTTTTAGTGTGAGACATGTCTAACCCGTCTCCATTACCATAAGTTCCTGCTTTTCTGTTAGCTTTAACTAATTCAGCCCGCCTTTTCTTTCTTGCAGGGGTAGCATCGTACTTTTTATCGTAAGCCGCTTTAGTTTTCCTAGAAGCTGGGCTCTTTTTATAATTTCTTGCAGATTTCTTTAACGCCATAGTATATCATTTAAAAAACAAATGTAAGAAAAAAAATCTTAATTTCCTTGACTTTATGCAAATAAAAGTATAACTTCGCTCGAAGTATTATCTGAGTCTTTACGAAGCAATCTAAAAACAAGGGCGCACTGTATTCTTTTTAATAATCAACCCTGACTATACCCCTTTTATACTTTTTATACCTCTTTACACCCCTCTCAACACTTAGTACGTTTACCTCAACACTTTAGAAGAAGTTCCAATTTCTGTGATTTGGCTAAAAACGCCTAGCCCTATATCGACGGTTCTATATATGTAGGTTATTATATGTGATTGATTGTCAGGTAGTTAACCCGATTGAGCATCATATATAGGTTTCTCGATACGTTGATCGAATTGTTGCTTTACATATCTATATTATTATATATGTTGCCGTTTTTGTGTTGTTGTTTTTCTGTTTTAAGCAGGACTCAAACAGGACAATGTAGCCCCCTTTTAGCCACGTACAACCCTTATCTATTCGTTTGTATGTTAGTACCCCCCAAAGACCGAAGTCGTATTAGGCGCGCTTAAAATGTGTTTAAGTATATATAGAAAACCACATACTTTAAATAAGCCCCTCTAATGCCTTTTAAAAAATCTCGTATGCCTATATATAGAATGTGTTGAGAAACGAGCTTAAATGAGAAAACCCAGTCATAGCCTAGGGTACAGCCTTATTTAGAATCTGCCCAAAACAAAAAAACTTTCGCCCTGTAGCCCTTGCTATCAGTACAATCGTTATTTTTTTCATTCTAAATAAGCCTTATTTCAAAAATAAATTAGTTCACGTCAAAGTGTTGAGGTATGTTTACCTCAGTTCTTTGAATTACTGCTCCGTTCCGCTCTACTGTTGTATCGCGTAACCTATATATGTAGAAACCTATATATGTAGAAACCTCAATATCTAACTAACCAAATACTTTGTTATGCAAGATTTCAGATTCTCAAAAAAAATTGAAGAGACCAATCCAACGCCTCGAATGTGGGCTAAAATAAAAACCTTCACAGGGTTGCACTCAACTTTAGAATATACCTGCCGAGAGATTTACACCGATGCAAGGCATTATAATTTGTTCAATTCTTTTAGCGAGTTGTACAAAGATGATTATATCACCTTAGTCAAGAGAACCGCTAAAATTATCAAAAACTAACGATTACTAACTAACCAAAATTAACAATTATGAATACGATTTCGCAACAAATTTTAAACCTAATTTCTTTAGGTAAAAAAAAGGCAGCGCGAAAATTAGCTGATGAGTATTTAAAAGCTACTAAGCGCACGCCGTTAAACTCAACTATTAAACAAACTTTAAACTACTAAATTATGAAAATTTCAGAAAAAAGAATCATCGCATTAATTAGCAATTCCAACCGCTCAATAGCTGAGGAAACAGAACTCAAAAACTTAATGCGTAACGGCGCAACGGCAAGCGCTGACAAAGTAAAAGT